>Ga0207719_100212_pt1 | contig 45696 bp, 59 predicted proteins | sample A23P1SouthBayCA_2_FD_187279 | JGI IMG/M metagenome (GOLD analysis project Ga0207719, IMG submission 187279) | Aerobic enrichment media microbial communities from Eden Landing Ponds, California, USA - A23 P3 (3) (SPAdes) | ecosystem: Environmental > Aquatic > Marine > Unclassified | place... | reverse complement strand
GCAGGAGCAGATAGAGGAGGTAGCGAGTCAGTCGGAGCTATACACGCGCTCGGATTACGTGGTGGAGAACGGGAAGATACAGCCGAAAGATTCGGCGGTCGAGCGGGAGCGGCAGGACCAAATAGAGGAGGTAGCGAGTCAGTCGGAGTTGTATTCGCCTGCTGATTACGTGGTGGAGAACGGGAAGATACAGCCGAAAGATTCGGCGGTTGAGCGCGAACGCCAGGAGCAGATCGAAGAGGTAGCGAGCCAGTCAGATCTGTATTCACCGGACGATTATGTAGTCCAGAACGAGAAGATACAGCCGAAAGATTCGGCGGTCACCCGAGAGCGGCAGGACCAAATCGAAGAGGTAGCGAGCCAGTCCGAGCTGTATTCGCCTGCTGATTATTTGGTCGAGAACGGGACGATTCAGCCGAAGGAATCGGCGGTTGAGCGGGAGCGGCAGGAGCAGATAGAGGAGGTGGCTGGGCAGTCAGAGCTGTATTCGCCTGCTGACTACGTGGTTAAAGACGGGAAGATCCAGCCGTCAGACTCAGCGGTCGATCGGGAGCGCCAGGAGCGTAGACGCGAAATAGCGGCGGAGTATGAGAGTCAGATAAATCAACAGCTTGATGGAGAAATCAAGGGTGTTAGCCCGTCTGACTTGGAAAAACAAGATGGGGAATATGTTGTTGGGAATGCGGTTGAAGAGCAAATCGAAAAAGTCCAACGGGACAATGTCCTCGAAACCTCAGCAGAGCGAGCTGGTCCTGGAGTCACTGAGGATGATATCGATGTGACGATACAGGACGGCAAGTACATCGGTAGAATTGCTGGGGACGCACTTGACGAGCAGCGCCAGCGAGTTATTGAGAATCTCCGTGAAGACATCGCCAGCGATGCCGGAGACAAGTTCGATCCAAGTGATGTCGCGATCGAGCGGGACGGCGACACTGTTCAAGGACGCATCAGCGACGAGGCGATTGCTGACGCTAAGAGACGAGATGTCACGGCTGACATAGATCCATCCCAGAAGACCCGTCAGCTTCCCGATGGAGAGTCACTTCTCGACAGGGCAATCGCAGCGCAGCAACTCGAGGATCAACTCAGCGCGACGCCGAAAGATCTTGTCCGTGATCAGCTGGAATCGGCCCCCAGTTCAATCACCGACAGCCAGGTTGAGAGCGCTGTAAACTCGATCCCCGACAGTGTCCAAGACCGCGCTGAAGAGCGGGCAGTGGACATTGACATTGATTCCAATGACGTAACCCTCACTTCAGACGGACCCCGTCTTGATACTGCGGCCCGGACCGAAGTCCAAATACAGCGCATCCAGAATCAGCGCGAGATCGAAACGGAGAGTGTCCAGGAGACGACAAGCCTATCAGAAACCGCTGCAAGGCTGGAGGAAACTCAGGGAGTTAGTGCTGAGACAGAGTTCGGGAGTGGCACAGAAACAAGCCGACAGCTCGCTCGCGATGATAAGATCGAACAGGAGATCGAGTCGCAATCTGATTTGACTGCTGGCGAAGACTTCTCCGTGACTCGTGGCGAGGTCCTGTTTAGTGAAGAAATCCAGTCCGAAATCGAGCGTGCACAGGCTATCGAAGGCTTGCGAGAATCGCAGGGCGTGGACCTCGCAACCGAGTTCGGTAGTGGGACGTCTGGTGGGCTTGGTCCCGCACGGCCAGTGCCCGTTGAATCAACGTCGGCTGAAGAGCTGAATCTACAGCCGCCGGAGACGGATAGTAACAGCAGTCTTCAGGTCTCTGGTAAAGTGACTGCGCCTCTAAAGCAACGTACTGGAGATGCGGACCAGACAAACATCACTGGAGCGCTACCTGACGAGGTTGACCAGTTCCAGTCTTCTCTGGATGACGCTGCTTCGACGTTTCGACAACAGGTTGTGGAACCCGCAGCTGATGTTGGGACGTTAGTAGTTGAGTCGGCGAATGATCCCAGTGTAACTGCTCCCCGATTAGCCACCTCTGCGGCTGCGTTCACTCAAGGAGATACGGAAACTGGATTTAGTGCGCTGTCAGGCGATGCAGCAGGCCTCAATCAAAGCCTCACGTCACAATTCGTAGAGTCGTCGTTTGAGGGCGCCGGAGGCATTGTGAATGTCCCGGCGCTCGCGTCAACTGCTATTGAGGGGTCCGATATTGTAGCCACTGGAATCTCGCGCACGTCCCGTGGCGAAGGCGTGGATTTTGCAACCGATGTCGGCACTGAGGCTGCGGCACTTTCATCGGCCATTGCAAAGCAGGCAGCAGAGAACCCTGCTGATTTTGCTGGAACTATAACTGGCGGGAGTGTCGCATCGACTGTCACGACGCCAGTCCGTGTTAGCCGAATGGACCTGCCCCGAACCCCTGATGCCCCGGAAACGAGAACCGTAGAGGCAGATATCTCAAATGCCCGGGTAACTGAGGGAGTAGCTGGAGACACTCCCGATGTCTCTGTTGATGTTTCCCGACAGACCCCTGAGACGACAACTGTTCGCGGAGTTCGCCTGACTGTCCCCACCGCTGCACGACCATTGGTCGGTGACCGAAACGTCAAAGGTAAAACCATTGCTGGTACACGAGGCGGACGTCCGACTGCTGGAACTCCAACGGTAGACTTGGAGACCGTCGATCCGTCACGTCTTGGATCCGGACTAAGCAATTCTGGGCCGGCTTTCGAGCCGAAAGGTGAGTTCGAAACGGATGTGATCACCGCGAGTGCCAAAGAGGTTGGAGGCGGGATTTCGGAAAAAGCTAAAGGCGGCACGATGCTTCTCCGGAAAGCTGAGAGTATCACTGGTCGTGCAGCTCGAACTGACCCGCGTCCTGTCGCTGATGTTGTCGATGATGTTAAGGAGATCCCGGACTCTGTGGATTCGGATCAGCTGACGACTGCATTAGCTGATTCTGATGCGACGATATTTGGGTCTGGTGCTGTGAGTGCTCAAGCAGCAGATTTCCGTCAGCCCGGAGATCTTGACATCGTCGTTCCCGACAGCGGCCAAGCAGCAAAACGCATCTCGGATGTTGATGGAATTGAGCTCTCTCCGCAAGAGGTGAAACAGTCGGCGCGAAGCCCATTTGATATCAAGGAATCTGCTGATTTCGCTGGCCTCGAGGAAGGTGAGATATTCGGTTATGCGCGCCGATCTCAGGAACCAATAGAAACTGAGAGCGGAGTGCGCCTCAATCCGATTGGAGAAGAACTTCAGCGGAAAACTGGGGCCAGTATGTTCTTGAGAGGTCCAGAAGTGAAGCTTGGACCGACTGCGACTGGTGGTGAGGTGGACATCGGACCGCGGCCCGCTCGTGATGTGACGACTCAGACTCGGTTCAAAGACGTTGAGGACGCCGCGGAAATTGGCAGAGAACTACTCGGGCCCGACAATCAAGCGGTCCGATCGTTCGAGGATGCGTTTGGGTTGAGGCAGGCAGAATCTCGGCCAGAGACTGATGTAGAAACCGAACCAGCTACCGGACCACGAATATTTGGAACGGGCGAACGTGCCCAGCTGGAATTGACTGGCCCGACTCGGAGATCCCGAACCGATCCATTTGACGACACTGAGCCATCAGCCACGAGGCAGACGGACGATGCAACGACTAGGCCTCAATCTCGAGAGATATCGCCCGCGCGCAGGCGAGCGTACTCTGATGATGATCGATATCCGTCCTCAATAGCATCTGGATCGCAGCCTGCTGCCGTCCCATTAATACCAGCGTCACCGTCACCGTCATCGTCACCCACATCAACCGATGACTCTCCGTGGGGTCGCTCAGTATCCTCTGTACCTGGGACTTCATCCACACAGCAGACTAACGGTGCGCTTTATCCATCCAGCCAGCCACCTGGACAATCTGGTCCGGGGAGGCTAGCGGATTATCCTAGCTTCGGCTCTCTACCGTCGGACGCGGATCTGGTACCAGACTCGCCTACTGGAAGACCGCCATCGTCGCCGACAGGCGGGACTCCGGAATCGCCAAGCGGAACGCCGCCATCGTCACCGATAGGCGGGACTCCGGAATCGCCAAGCGGAACGCCGCCATCGTCACCGATAGGCGGGACTCCGGACTCACCCACTGGAACGCCGCCATCGTCACCGATAGGCGGGACTCCGGACTCACCCACTGGAACGCCGCCATCGTCGCCGACCGGTGGGACTCCGGACTCACCCACCGGAAGACCGCCATCGTCGCCGACCGGTGGGACTCCGGACTCACCCACCGGAACGCCGCCATCGTCGCCGATAGGCGGGACTCCGGATTCACCCACTGGAAGGCCGCCATCGTCGCCGACCGGTGGGACTCCGGACTCACCCACCGGAAGGCCCCCGTCGTCACCGACTGGTTCGACACCAGGATCGCCGACTGGGAGCCCATCGCCGTCACCGACGGGCGAGATGCCAGGATACCCCACGGGTCGGGTACCTGGCTATCCAACGACACCAGTGAATTCTGAGAAGCGTCGGGTGCCTGACTACGATGCTGACTTTGAGCGTGAGCCACCGTCTGATGACCGACCCGCAACGTCCCCGTACAACGTGCCATTCAAGAACCCGATCGCATCTGGGACACAGGTCCTGTTCGGAGGGGCGTATCCAAGCGGTCAGCAAGCCGCTGACGGTCCGCAGCGGACTCTTGATCAGGGTCTGCGGGCTGATGGTCAGTTAGACCGCCGTCGTGGGGGGAGGAGCTGATGTCCCGTCGCGGCTCTCTCCCATGGTTGTTCTTGGCCGGCATTCTATCGCTGGTCGTTGCGGTTTTTCTAGATACTGCGCTATTCAGTCCGTTCGCTGATGCGATGATGGGTCTCGACGGCTGGCGAGGCTCGGACCTGCAATATGCGAACGAAGGGCAGCGAATGATCGGAGATTTTGTGGATAATCTCCTCGCGATAGTCGCGTTTGCGATCACTATCGGAGTGATCATCGAGGCCAGGAGGGCGATCTAAATGGCGTGGATCATTCCGATTATCGTCCTATTCGCTTCGGCGTTCGTCTTCCTTACCGTCGCCTACTTGATGGGCGTCCTGATCCCGCCGATCTACGATGAGGTGATAGCAGCGGACGGGGTGCAGGCGATGGGGTACGATCGAGGGGCCGAGGTCGCGGTCCGGATTGGACTGAAATATGTCCTGCCATTCCTGGCCCTGACGATCATCATTTGGTTGGTCCTGCTGCGTCTGCGGCGGGACGATTACAAAGGGCAGAATTACGGACGGAGATAATCATGTCTGACACAGAATACAACGAAGAACAGATCCGACGCATCGCCCGTGAAGAAGCTCGTGATGTTGCGGGAATTGGAGTAGAGGGTCCTGATGGAGAGGAGTGGTCTCTCTCGAAGCTTATGGAGAACTTCGAGATCTCCCGACGGACTGCTCTGCAAGCGATGGGCCTGATCGCACTGGGATACCACGCGCCCAAAGCTGTGCTCGAGGTCTTCGCCCAGGACGGGGAAGCAGCGTCTCAGGATAATCTTACGGTACCTGGTACGTTGGATGCAGGAGCAATCGATACAGGTGAAGGGACCATCGATGGGGGGAAGGAGATTCCGGGGGTTCCACCATCGTCATCAGATCCGGGTCTGTCGGTTGACACCTGGAGGCAACCATCGACCGAGCGTCCTGTCAGCGTGACTGTGACCGTTTTTACCGAAACGGACGGGACTAATCCCGCCTCTCTGAAGTTTGAGGCCGATGAGGGCGGCGGGACCTCCGCTGATTATAGTTTATTTATTGTTGATTTGCCCCCTGAGACGGGCGCGGGGGCTAACACTCATGGCACGATAACGATGGGGCTTCCTCCCGGTGCTCAGTACCGTGTTGTTAATTTTCAAGATCCAAACAACGAAGCCGGCATTGTGTCTCTTAGGGAGATGATTCAATGACGATCCACTGGGAGCCTGATAGCGACCTCAACAGCATTGACATCTGGCACGTCGCAGATGACGGGACCACAAGCGGCCCCGTCACTGCTGACATCTCAGGAGTGGACGGACTCCCCGACACAGTTGGCGGGATCGCTCCCGACGCTGTTCGGGAGAGGGTCATCGAGTTTGTCAAAACTGCAGGATGGACGGTGCCACTAACTCAGCAAGTCGTCTTTGATATGCTCTCGCTGGATTACGAGCGCGGCGCTCCGTGATCAGTCCGCGCACACACTGATCAATTCAAAAAATAACACACTCCAAACATGAAACGGCGAACCGTACTCGCGCTGGTGCTCGTGGGCGTCGCGTTGAGCCTTGCGACTCCGGCGGTCGGCAACCTTCTGAGTGGCGGGAAGGATGTCGGCGAGAATGTGCGGTTCGAAAAATCGAACGGTCCGAACGTGACGGTTGGGAACTCGTTCAATTTCACGACGGAGAATCCCTGGAAAACCTCGAACCAGATCACGCTTCAGCCGTACGCGAATTTTTCGTCGAACGGAGAGACAGAGGTCCGAGCCGAGCAGATCAATGGGTCTTGGACGAACCTAACTCAGTTAGAAGTGGTCTCAGCTGACCTCTCGATCTCGGTTAACGACAAACAAACTGTCGTCATCGGCGGGGATGCTGATCGTCTCGCCTACACGGATATGAGCGTTGATGATGGGGTTGCTGACTTCGAATACGCTGGCCAGAGTGGTTCTACTACGCTCACGATACACGATCTACCTGCGAGTACGACTGTGGCTGCGGTCGATATGGACACGTCGAACGTGCTCGACACGACCACGACCAATGCAGCTGGGACGGCGGCGTTTTCTTCACTGCCGAACTCTGAACACACGGTCGCTTTGCAGACTACGAGCGGTGGGCCCACTATCGACGATTCATCGCTAACTCCGAATACGACCATGTCTTCCGTTGATGATCTTGATAGCATTTCCCTCCAGGCGAATGTATCTGATCCAGACTTCCCCAGCGATGAGATCAATGTCTCGTTCTATGTGGAAGGCTCATACGTCGGCTCGGACACTCTTCAGAGTGCAGGTACTGCGTCAGTCACGATCTCCCGGAACATCGCTAACGAATACTCGTGGCATGCCGAGGCTGAGGATGCCTATGGTCAGACGGATACCAGCAATTCTGCACAGTTCCTCGTTGCCAACGAGTTGAGCGTCTATAATGAGTCATCCCCACAGACTCTGATCCAATCCGGCCCGAACACGACTGTAGAAGTTACCATCCGATTCTACGGCCCGGACGATCTTGTGGTCGAGCGGACGACCACTGACGGCACAATCAATATGTCCGGGCTACCAGCTGACCGAGCATTCGTTGTCATCGCGCGGGCAGACGGTTATCATGACCGCCGGATCTACATCGAGGGTCTGATGAACCAGCAATCAATCTTCCTGCTTCCAGACTCTACCGCTACCGTTTACAACGTTTTCACATTGGTAGATCGGTCGGGCTCATACGAGCCAGGATCGACGCGCCTGATCATCCGACGGGCACTCAATACTACCTCGTCTTCCGGACTTCGGTGGACAACGATCTCGGGAGACTACTTCGGAGCCACCAATGAACACGAGACGTACCTGCGATTCGAGCGACGGTATCGGCTTATCATTGAGAATCAGGATGGTGACCGCCGCGTGATTGGGTCCTACATGGCCTCGGACGAGCAGAATCCGAAACAGATAGTCATTCGGGAGATCGTCATCGACCCGCCAAACGGAACGGACTACTACGGCACCGCATGGATGGATGACGAATCGGAATCAGACGGAAACTCCACCGTGTGGTTCTCGTACTCGGATCCAAGTAACGAGACCAGCCAACTCACGGCGACTATCCACGAACGCGGCAACGAGAGTAACGTCCTCGCAACGGTTTCACAGACGGATGTGTCGAGTTTCGCGTGGAATCGAGAAGTCCCAGATAGCACGGCGTGGGTTGTTAACTGGACAGCCGACCGCAACGGAGAGACCATCCATCAGACGCTCCCGGTTGGCAACAAAGGCTCGTTCCCGCTGCCGATGGACCCAGTCTGGCTGAACCGGTTCATTCTGGTGTTCCTACCGATCACCGCAGCGTTGGCGAGCGAGCGCGTCGCAACACTGGGTGCCCTCTCTCTAGTTGCGATTACGGGGATGCTGATGCTCCTCCAATGGTACAACGTCAACCCGGCGTTGTGGATGGGGGCTCTTGTGATTGCTCTCGGGGGCCACGCACTCGCAATCTCCGGGAACAGGGGGCCGTTAGGATGAGGGGGGTCACTATCGCGATCTTCTTGCTCTGTTTGAGTGTCTTCGGGACCTTCATGGCAGCTCCTGGGTCGATTAACGATACTCTGGGGATCGGCTCATCAACCGGGCTCGAGGAGCCTGCGTCCGATGTGGGCGAAGATTTCCAGGGAGAGCAGCGACCGTCCGAGCGCGGGGGTGCGACTGGAATTCTGGGCTTCGCCGTCTACGCGATGAAGGCCCTCGGTAACTTCTTCACTCTGTTCACATCGATAGCGACGGTGCTCAACACGTTGTCTGGTGGTCGCTTTACGGTGCTCTGGAATGGTATCCAGCTAATCGTCGTCGTCATTGGCACGCTGATGCTCATCTGGATAGCTCGGGGGGTCATCGGCGAATGATGGATATCCTGTTGCCATCTGACATTGCACTCCAGTCTTGTTCGAACGCTCTTGATTGCTGGGCGCAGGCTGAGTTCTTCAGAGCGTTCCTCAAATCGTTACAGGCTGTTGCCCCATTGGAGGTGTTCACTCTGATGTTTTCGACGGCTCTCTATCTTGGACTGTATCTCTGGACACAGGATCATACGGTCCCGATAGTTACCATACTCCTCATGGGCGGTGCGATGTTGCCACTGCTACCAGCCAGCGCTGCGCGACTTGCTTGGATCATAATCCTGTTTGCTGGCGGTATGGCACTCTTCGCCCTGCTCTGGGTGGTCATTCGATGAGTGTGTCTGTTGCCCATCGTGTTACCGTCGGCAGTTGGTGGGGTCTGGCTCGGAACTTACTCCTCGGTCCTGGTCCAGCGCTGCATGAGCTCGCGCATGTCATCGTAGCTGCTCACTACGCAACCGTCGATATCGAGCCTGGTATCGTTCGGTCAACTGTCCGAATCAACTGGAATGACGGAGAGATCCCGGTCTGGGGAGTTGTACTGACCTACACAGCTCCGATTGTTCTTGGAGGGCTTCTGTTGTTATCCGCAGCTCCGTTCGTCGCGACGATCGCGGCGCTGCCGATGTGGGTCCAGGTCTACCTCGCAGTCAACTTCGTCTTACTGGCTGGTCCCAGCTTGGGCGACTGTGTGGAACTGATCGCTCTACTCACCAGTCATGCATCGGATTAGCCGCGCAGGTGCCTTGCGGGGGTTCGAGTCCTCCGGCGGACATCAGGCCTTCCGAAGCGGAGGGCCAAGTCTACAATGGAGGTGATAAAATATGAGGCGAGATTATCTGAAGATAGCGGGATCGGCTGCTAAGTCCTTAGCTGGCACGGTAACGGACAAAGGCCGACGTGGCGCCAAAGAGGCCAAGAAGAAGACGAAGGCCGCGAAGAAGGGGGCTGCGTCCGCGAAAAGGAAGACCGCGAAGGCTGCCAAGAAGGGAGCCTCGTCCGCGAAAGAGAAGACGAAGGAAGGCCTGAAAAAGAAGAAAGAGAAGATGAAGAAGAAGCGTCGGAAGAAGAAGGGCCGGAAGCGGATGCGAAAGCAACGCTTGGAGCGGGAAGAGAGCCGAGCGTACATCGAGGCTCTCGACGAGGTCGGAGAAGACTACCGAGAAGCGAAGCGCGAAGACTTCGCTGAGCGGGAGCGTCGGAGACTCGGCCTCTCCGACAGCGGCCGTGGAGAGGCGCCTGGACGCCGCTCAGAGGAGCCCGCCCGACGAGCACGCCGAGAGGCGCCCGCACAACCTCCTTCTGATCGAGAGCCAACTCAGCCCCCTCAAGTTCAAGGTGGCGAGGCATCATCGATGCGTGCCACGATGGCTTTCCCGGAAGTCGGTGGACTCCAGGCGCCCACCCTCGGGTCTCCTGCCCCACCTTCTGGTGGGGCACAGCAGTCTGAACTACAATCGGGCGGTGGTCAAAGCACACCCTCCCCAGCTCCGATGGGGATGGGGATGTTTAGCGCTCCATCGCTATCGGGCAGCGGGCCAGACCAACGTGGTAGAGAGCCCGTTGACGAGGGGATGATCGCTCCCGCGATGGGAGTTTCCCCGCCGATGGCGATGGAACCGGAGGAACCGCTTGATCGCGGCGGATACGACGTCGGGAACACCGGCGGCATCTTCTATCCGCTGTGACAACCATCCCGGCTGGGAGCGTGGGGGCGCGCTCAGCTGGGATTTCCCACGACCTTTTTATCGTTTACGTCAATAGTGTCGGATATGGATGCAAACAGGTACGACGAGATGTCGAACGACTGCATCGAGTCCTTCGGAACCCAGCATCGTAACGGCGACCGCACCTATCTCTACGTGCTCGAGGCAGGTGGCCGGTATCTCGTTGTTGCAGCCGAGATCGATGAGGCCAGTGAACCACTCGCTGGGGAGCTCGTCGACGCAGCACTCACCGAGAGTGAGGCAATCGAACGTGCGAAAAACTGGACTGAAAACAACCCCAAAGGGCTGAGTTCCGATGGAGGTCTCACGGGCCAACTGTTTGGATAACCTGCCTCACAACGCTGAGAGGTATCTGATCGCCTTCGGGCCTGGAAACCATTTGTGACCCCTGTCAGTAGTCCGCTCTAACCACTCGAGCTCTTCCATCGCGTTCATCGTCCGGTTGATTGTTCTATCCTGAACGGGTTCGTTGACGAACTCCCGAACGTGTCGTTTCTGAATTGGTTGCCCATCTGCCTCTACCAAAGCCTCTATCACGGCATTCCAGACGCGATCTCGGCTTATCGTCGCGCCCATCAGCCACCTCTACGTCCGAAACGTTCAATCCATTTCGAATGGACATACTTGTTGGTGGGTTCCTGGCCCACTAATCGACCCATACTCCCGACCCGTCGTTTCCTCACGCCTTCAAAGTTCGTCTCGCGAGTTTTCCCCTCTATACTGCTCAGATTTAGGTCACTGTCTGACAAAGCATTAAGTATCTTTGACTGTTTTTATGGTTTGTATGGTCAAACCAGCAAAGATAGCTGTGACGAATCAAAAGGGAGGAGTCGGAAAGACTGCTGTCGCGATAAACGTTGCAGGGGCACTCAACGAGCACGGTCGCGACGTGCTGTTCGTTGACCTGGACCCGCAGGGAAACGCCACAGAGAACCTCGGGATGCGCGACGCCTACGACGCCGAGCCGCCAACCCTGTTTGATGTCCTCACGGAGAGTGATCGTCGCGAGGACATTGATAAAATCGTTCGTGAACATGAGGAGATGGACGTTATTCCATCGAGCATCGATATGACCGCGGTAGAGCCCGAACTGACACTATCGCGTCGGAGTGGCGAGCAGTTGGCACTAGCTCTCAAGCACGTTGAGGATGACTACGACTACGTCATCATCGACTGCCCTCCGTTCCTTGGCAACCTTATGGACAACGCACTGTACGCGAGCCGGAACGTCTTGATCCCGGCGCTCGCTGAGGACACGAGTAAACGAGCGTTTGAATTACTGTTCGATCACGTCGACGCTCTCGCTGCGGACTACGAGATCGACATCGAAGAGCGCGGTGTTGTGGTTAATCGAATTGATGTTCGGAAAAATCAAGCGAAGGAGATGATCGACTGGATTGATGCGGCGTTTGACGACACTCCAGTTTGGAGAATTCGTGAGCGGGCGGCCATCCAAGATGCGATGTCGGCTGGGGCATCTTTGTTCATCAATGAACCCGAGTGCGATCAGCTATCCATATTCGAAGACATAGCTGACAATCTCGATGAACAATTCGGTCTGGCGGAGGTACGAGCATGACTGAAGATGATGATCGTGCCGAGCGACTCCGTCGCCGCCGTCAGCAGTCCAAAGATAAAGCACAACCATCAGAAAGAGACGAAACAGACAAACAATCAAATACGTCCCAAGCGGACAAACAATCAAAACCATCAAAACAGTCTGTGGAGGACGAGACGGACGAATCGAGCGTAAAGGACGAACAGGTCGGGACGTACATGTACCTCCCAAAGTGGCAAAAAAAGGATCTTCAGCGCCTCTATAATGTGAAGAAAGCGGAATATGAATACGAGCATGATACCGAATTTGAGAAAAATCGCCACTTCTACCCGCTTGTGGTTAAGTATGGAACAGCTAGTTTGGATGACGCGGAACCGGATCAGATCCATGACTGGATTGAGAAAATGGCCGAATAGATACAGCGTGTTCACAGTCCGGCTGTGATCTAACCACCGCTCCTCAATTAACAGGCAGAAAGAATAAGGGTAGTCCTGAGCGATTTGTAATAATGAAACGACTCAAGTACGCTATACTCATATTTGTCGTCCTGTCTGGCTGTAGTTCTCTTGGCCCTTCGGACCAGACTGAATTGGGGACCCAGGGCTCGACCCAATCACAGATTCACACCAACCCGACCAATACATCGTCAACAGGCCAGATCATGCCTACGGAAACAAAAACTAAGGACTCAACTTCGACAGACGTGTTGGTTCCCACTCCCACACTTACACCCACAGCGACTGCTACGCCTACGCCCACATCCACACCCACAGCGACTGCTACGCCTACGCCCACAACGACTGCTACGCCTACACCCACAACGACTGCTACGCCTACACCCTCACCTACACCCACAGCGACTGCTACGCCTACGCCAACGCCTGCCCCTCAGATAGATAACCCATGGGATAAAGAAACGGTGATTGTAACCGTAATAAATCGTTCTTCATCTGAACGCAATTACGATAGTTTGGTTAAATCGGCGGTTTCGTACTGGTCAAAGGACCGAATTGAGTCGGTCGGAAAATACAATGTCAAATTTGACTATGAATCAGAGTCGTCTTCGCCTGATATACGTGTAGACGTTCGCGACACTATCGAATATTGTGGCTATACATACGCCCTTGATGGGTTCAGTGGATGCGCACCTACTGTTCACCCAAACGACGATGTTGACCAAGTTACCATGGAGATCTCCACGGACCAGAACAACTTGCAATTCAAAAACACTGTCCGACACGAACTTGGCCATGTTCTGGGGTTAAATCATTCAGATCAGCCAAAGTGGCTAATGTCTCACGGGAACACTTCCGGTAACATTCTAAATGCGAGCGAAAGGCGGAATCCTTGGAATCATTCAAGGAATCTAAAAGTAGCTGTTCGTAGTGAAATGAACCACTCGGATAAGATCCGAGCAACCCTGTACGATGTTGCAGAACGGTACAACGGTGATGATAATTATCTCAATGAAATCGACAATGTGACCGTTGTAGACAAGTGGTATGAAGCCGATGTCGTATTCCAGAACGATCCGCCGACTCTATCAATTCCAGTTGGTTACGGTTCTGTATTATATACTTCTGGGCTTGATTATGATTCAGATGAGGAATTTGAGCAATATACAGGCGCCACTGTCTGGTTGAGAGATGTTGATCCCAATTCAGCGGAAACAGCCGTAGGCCACTGGATTGGGATATTACTTGGAAACGCCGAAGGGGAATTACCAGAAGAATACCGCTGGTGAAAAGAACTTCACTTTCACTCCGGATGGCTGAGTTATATGTATCACTCGTAAGCAATTACCTGCGCCGTGATTACCAACGCACGTGTTCTCCGTCCCGAGTTCGTTCCAGGAGAGCTCCACCATCGCGAAGGCCAGATCGATTTCCTCGCGAGTGTACTGCAACCACACTCACCGACGGGCGACAATGTGCTCATCTCGGGTCCATCAGGCGTCGGAAAGACCACGATCGCGAAGCATATGGTAGACCGTTTTGAGACTCAAAGTCTCGACGCCCGATCAGGATATGTCCACTGCATTCAGGACTCCTCAACAGCCGCAGCCCTCCACAAGCTTTCACGCGATACGCGCCTCGGAGCTGACCTGCGGCTCGAGGGAACATCTAAATCGACGTATCTCAACCGACTTCGAGAGCATGATGGAACCATCATCTGCATCCTTGACGAGGTGGACAACCTCGCCGACCGGATGATCCTCCAATCACTTTACGATCTGGCGAACGTCCGCCTTGTTCTGATTTGTATCGACGAGGACGTACTCTTCAACGGGATCGACTCGCGCATACGCTCGCGCTTGCGAAGCATGGAGAAGCTGCGGATGGAGTCCTACAGTCACGACGAAGTAATCGACATCCTCTGGGGTCGAATAGATGCTGGCCTTCGCAGCGACCGCGTCGACGAGCAGGCAGTCGAACACATTGCCGATCTCGCCGCGGGGGATGCCCGCGAGGCGATCGCGTTGTTACGGCGGTCCGCCCGCAGCGCCAATGACCGCATCACTCCCGAAGTTGTTGCCGGTGTCAGGACCGAGACGGAAGCGGAACTGGACGACTTGTTAAGGCAGAAGCTCGGAACACATCACCAGATCCTCTACGATATTATCCGCTCGGAGGGAGAGATACCCGCGACAAAGCTGAGACGGCGCTACGAAGATCGTGCGAGCAATCCCAAATCGCGCTCGACCCGGCGCCGGTATCTGACCAGCATCGAAAACTACGGCCTCATCGAGTCCAGCGGCGCCGGGAAAGGAACTGTTTATCGTGCCACGTCCGCGAGCGTCCGAGTCAGTCACTAACCAACGAGCGCGGTAGAGGGTGCTACCATGTTGGTTAGCGAATTTTCTACCCACGTCCAATCGCAGGACGGGAGTGGTTCGTCCCATTTCCGTTCATTCGATTGACTCCCGGTACTGGCTGATAGCAACGCTCTCCGTCCGATATTATCTCCCAGATGAGTTTTCCGTTCACTTCCGCGGGAGCGCATTATCACTGGTCTAAGTATACGGGAGTATGTCGAAGACCGCTCACAGACTACCGACCGACGGTATTGAGCGTCGGATCCCAATCGGAGAAAAACATATCTGGTCAGTTTATATCGTCAGGATCCAGATCGCCATCCAGAAAAGCGACACCGCGGCTCGAAATCGAATAGAACGGATACCCAGTGTCAGGCTCATCCTTTTCTACGAATCCCTTTTTCGCGAGTACGGAAAGCCTACTGCTCGCGTAACTACGATCAAGTGGTATATTCCTTGCGAGATTGCCGGTTGTGAACTCCAGTTCGTCGTATCTCCGCAGAAAACGGAGGATGGATTCGTCGGCAGGCTTCATCCATTCCACCCTCCGGTGCATTTTCCTCAAAACGCAAAGGCGAGTGATTTATCAGATCCGGTTATATCGTTTATACAACAACTACATTGTTTCCAAACAACGAAGTCGTTGCCTAGAACTAAGTACCTGCAACTTAATCTGCAAGTCAACGGGACCACTCGCGGACCTGCCACTCACAGGCTGGGTCCATTTGAAATCAATGCGGACCCCGAGTCTGGACCTCGGGTCCGCGTGGGATCCCGTGAGAATGGCACGGAACCCATGCAACAAAAGGACGAGCGGGGCCTTGAAGGCTCCGCACGACACGGAGAATCGAACGCTGATCGACTGATTTGCTCAGACGGCGGGAAGATAACGGTTTGTCCTGACTGCGAGAGCAGCAAAATCGAGGTCGTTTCGGCACCATCAGTGCAGCGAGATGGAGTCACGGAATCAGGTTACCGGTGTGGTGATTGCAAATCGACTTTCACTGATCCGGATACGCGATACCCAGAACGCGAGATGGACCGTCCGGGGTTAGCTGGTGACCTCGCCGATCTCGACCCATCAACTCCGTTGGAGGACCTTTCGGAGGCGCTTGATCTGAGTGGAACTCGGCCTCGGAAAACTAGCGGAGCAGTTACGCAGGAGGATTCATAAATGTCCAAAGAGCCACGCGAGACTGGTGCAGAGGGTTCAGATCATCGAGAGCCGACGGAGTCGGAACAAGAGACGTTCGGAGCAGTCACTTGGTTCCAAGCAATCGATTCTGATCAGCAGTCACTGAAACTCGGACAGTTTAATCGCATTCTGGAGATTGCGGAACCTGAGGAAACGGATCAGGGAGTTGTCTACGTCCGCCGAGAGTTCGAGCCGGTTCAGACCATCTCTTTCCAGGGTGAACTGACTCGCGGCGAAGCACGCAGTTGGATTCAGGCAAATCGTGACCATCAGGGCTTCGATGGGTTCGACTGGCGAGCCCACGAACGGCGGGAACTACTCTCAGAGGTTGTCGACACCCGCTCGAATTACTTGCGGAGTATGGCAAACATCTACGATCAGCTCGAGGCCGTTCCGGTTGTGAGCGTCACTGCGGACGAAGCACTCGGCGAGATCATGGACGGAATCGCCGAGGTGCTAAATCAGACGCCACCGACGATTGTTGACGCTGCTGAGGATACCGACCAACCTGAACAGCGGGACAATTCCGATGGCCGACCATCCGGTGAGCGAGCCGACGCCACGCAAGAGAGCAATCTCCAGCCTGATACGCGGAACCCAGAACGGAGAGATGGATGATGGTGTCGAAAGAGCGGCAATACGACAGACTCGAACGGAACGGATGGAGTCCATCTCAGACCCACCTCACGGAGTTCGCAAAAGACCGACCGCTGTACCCTGGTCAGAAGTGGGGAAGTGACGGAGGCGGTCGCTGATGTACAGGAACGCTGAGAAACTCCGACAAGATGCAGCTGATTCCACTTGGGAAGCCAGCGTCGAAGCGCTCACGGAGATAACTAACGACGAACCGGACTTCGACCGCATCGAAGCTGCGGCGAAGGAGATGCTCGGCGCCGCTCGGAAAGGCCAGGAAGCGTGCCGCCGCCAGGAGGCTGGTCGCGATGTCTGAGGTTGACATCGAAGACCGCGGCGACCGAAGCGTTGCGGAGTTCGTCGAATCGGATGAGATCGAAGACATCGCCGACGAGTTTGAAAGCGATGTCGCGGAGACGTTCGACGTTGATCCAGAAGATATCCATATCGAGGCGGAGGTCGAGCCGGTCGCCGGCGCTGACCACGATCTCGTCAACCTTTCAGCGAGGTGGGTAGCGTGAGTCGTGATCCAACTGACTCGCGTCGCGTTGTCGGCCCCTCCGACGATCCGGTTTCGCCTATCTGGCCGTGTATGTCCTGCGGCGCGAAGTACCACTCCGCAACGGTTGCGCAGGATTGCTGTCTCACTATTCCGACCAGTGAAGGGATTCAAAATGTCTAAGCAAAGGACTAGCCGAAGCGAGACGAAGTACGGCGACCAAATTCCAGAGGGGCACTGGACTGACGACGAAAGTGAGGCCACAGAAGACGAAACTCACTACCGAGCGACTGTCGAAACCCAGACGGTCGAAGTCACGTGGCGGACGGACCCGCGAGATCTTCGCTTTCGGGTTCACGTCTCCCACGGTGATCATCGCTGGTGCCCGGTCGCCTCGTTCGCCGGTCGAGCCCATCGCTTAGCGGAATCTAACCAGTGGGACCCGATGGGGCGCATCGATTGGGCAGACCTGCCCCTCCCAGTTCAGAAACGAGTGGCAACCGTCGTCGCCGGCGTTGACCATCATCAGGAGCTCGACCCTGAAACGAGACTCATCGATCCCGACAAAGACCAGGACCGCTCTCGGGATGGGGAGGAGGCCGAGAAATGACGCTCTACGACCTCCGCCCGCTGTGTTATCGATGCGACTCAGAGGCTGACGCTCTCATAGCGAGGAGCGCCAACCCCAAAGCGACCTGGTTTCCTGTCTGCGATACTCACGATCCTGATCCGACCGAGTACGGGAATAAGACCACGTGGTCTGACAAACTCACGATCCGTCGCTACGATACTTCAGTTCCTGATTACGATGTATTCGGGCGACTTGGTGGGCAGAATTATAAGGGGCGGATAATTCACGTCGAAACCCCGGCCGGCGATAGCGCGCTCTGTGAACACGAGGGTGGTGTTCAGAAACGGTACAACCTCTCTGTAGCCTGCCCCTCCGACGCCGTGATCTGCGGGAACTGTAGCGGAACTTCGAACTGGCGGGAGAATTATTCCGACGACATCGTCGCCGGGTTCCTCTACGAACTGCGCTCGATTCTCGACGACCGCGGTCAACTCACCCGGTTTGCTGATGACCAGATCGAGTACCCCCAGCCAGATCCGCGTACCAGTCACTGTATCGCGGAGGGGATGCACTGATGGTCGATTTCGACCGTCGCCACCGACTTCGAAAGGAAGCAGCTGAGCACTTTGAAGAATTTGACGCCGATGACTTCGTCGTCCAGGAGCATCGGAACGCCCTCATCCTTCGCCTCGAGGACGATGCTAATCTCGACTCTGATGGAGTGAGTGACTGGTGGGATTGTCCGAAGTGCGGTGCACCGACTCGCGTATCTAAAGGTCCGCGATTGCCTACGAAACGAGCTTGCTCGGAGTGTGACTGGTCGTTTACTTTCCCCGAGTCTTCTGGAGGTGATGCAGATGTCGATGAGTGAACCGATTAGCGAACGGTCATGGCACCCGCTTGGCGCGCATTATTCGACCGAGCGTTCAGCTTGGCTAGTTTTATTCTATCGCTACCGACCGGACGGCTTCGAGTTCGCTCAGCACGTCTACGATTCGGCAGAGGTTGCGACGCTGCTCGAAAGCGAGATGGGAGGGATGTCATGAGCCCAAATCCCGGACAGGAAGGTTACTGGAATGACCTCAACGATAGCGCCGAATACCGACCACATCGAGGCGACCTCGCGCAGTTAGACGGGTTCAGCCCGCACGCACTCGTGTATGTTGTCGATCACCGAGACGACGCGATGGAGTCTGTAGCAATCCTTCTGGCCGACTTCTCGGATCACCGAGTCGAGATGTTGTTGAATGGTACTCAGAAGCAGCGCGAGGACCTCGTCGAGCCGCTTCGGAGAAGTCATGATGGAGTCGAGTTGACGGTTCCTGATGAGGACCTGTCTCCGTATCGGTCCGTCAGAGCAGATGGCGGCTCAAAATACGTTAACGAGACGGGAGACGGTTACCTCGGGATCATCAAACCTACCCAGTATAGTATTTCAATTCCGTTCGGGATGTGGGATGGGTACGATTGGGAGACAGATGACAAACTGTGGATTGAAGACGACGATCGCGGACTTGCGATTGTCGAACAAGAACCCGATGAACCAGTTGCGAAATCCTGGGTGAAGGTCGTCGGTCCTTCGCCGAACGTTAAGGTTCCCGCACGCGCCGTTCGGAAGCTCTTACCTATCTCTCCGGGTGAAGATGTCCGGATCTATCGGCGTGACGACGGCGCCATGCTCGTCGTTCCAGCAGATCCTGATCCGCTGATATCGAAGGACGGTGGTAGTAATGACTGATCAGTCCGCGAACATCGAGGACCAGCGCTTCGTGCGAGAGGAAGACGGTGGTGAGTCGGTTTGACCTGGACTTGTCCTAACTGCGGCCGCACGTACCCGGACGGCACCCTTGCCTGTCCAACGGACGACCCTATCGATGCTGCCGAAGGATGCGAAGTCTGTTGGATCTCACCGGTCGGTTCGTCTCGATTCGTCCGGCCAGATAGCATCGACACCATCGAAGAAGTGAAAGACAACACCGATCCGCAGTTGCAGACTGACGGCGGCACTGATCGGTCTGAGGACGGTGCTGGTAGCGGACGCGACGGGAACAGCTCTAAGAACGACCGCAGTCAAGAGACCGACCAATGTACCGAGTCTACCAGCAGCCGGACGGCCAATACGCAGTCTGGAGCACAGTCGTCGACGACTTCCTCATCTACGATGCGCCGGAGCGCGAACTTCGGGAGTGGTGGGTCTCCCGACGACCGGACGGTGGCGGGTCGCGTCGAGACCTCAGAACGCGCCTCGAACGGATTGAAGAAGGGCGAGAGCCGCGAACGAACCACAGTCCGGACACCCTCGAAGAAGCGGTCAGGCGTGTCTACGGGGCGGCGCTTACTGTGTGATGGAGGTCAAGAGGGACTTTACCGAAAGTACGACGTTCGAAAAGACGGTGAAACCGTCGAAGACTGTTTCGTTCTTGAACCTGACGAAGACCGTGCAGCGCGTGCGGCCCTAAGGGCCTACGCGGATGTCACGGACAACGACGACCTGGCTGCCGACATTCGTGAGCAGTTTGAGTTGGGGCAAGAGCGGCGGTCCCTCGAGGTAGTTCAGGCTAAGGCCGCCGAAGGAATCTGCCACCTGTGTGACGAGCCTGTAACCGTTCACCACAGCCGGAACCTTACGACGATGTCATTCGTCCCAGCGATTCGGGACGCCGTCGAGCACGCCAACCGCCATCCAAGCAACAACGAGAGAGACGGCGACATAGAATACGTTGCTGAAGACGGCTACTACCCTGGCGACAAGTCGCATTTCATCGACCTGTCTGGGGTTGCTCCGGACTACCGCCGGAGCGCGTCAATTCAGGTTGTCAGCCAGCTCGCGGAACGTAACCTCGCGGTCAACTCGGTGCAGTGGGAGCCGCCCCGGCTGCACGTGATGGCTGTGGACAGCATGGCCTACGGCTATTACGGAGGTGTCGCGAACGATGACTGATCAGTACGAGAGCGGGACTGAGCGTTTCCCGTGTCCGTGTGACGGCTGCGATTCGTACGCCCTCAGCCACGACGAATACTGCGTCAAGTGCATCCATCACGGGTGCGGTCGGGAGGTGCGTTGCTCATGAGCGGAACCTATCACGAGAACGGCCAACTCCGCAGCGCTGCTCGGGAGTGCGAACTCATCCGGCTCGCGCTGAACGATGCGAACAGCTTCGCGTACTGCGCGCCGCACCAACGTGACTGGTGGCCGGTCTTCTGCGAGTCCATCGAGCGGCACTGGGACGAAGCGGAAGCGACCGGCCAACGCAGCATCGCCGACTTCTACGGAGGTGCGTTGGCGTGACGGGCGGTACTGAACGATCTGGCTACCCCTGGAACGTCCAGATCAACCTCGGCGGAGTTACCTTCGAGGGTCCTGGTATGGAGACCAAGCAGGAAGCGCAGGCGATCAAGAGCATCGTCGAGGGCAGTGAGCCCGTCGACGGTCTGGAGGTGTTTCGACAGTGAGTGGCACTGAACGATCCGTCGACGAGCTACTGGCGGTCGAGTACATCACCGTGGACGAGCTACGGAAACTCCGTCCGCGCTCGAAACCACTGCCGCCCGAGCACGAACTCGACGAAGCGGAGTGCCACAACTGTGGCGAGCCGTGGAACGGCGGCGAGGACTGGGACGAGCGGCACCTCCACGGAGGCCCGTCTCTCGGAGAGGACTGGAAGTACCAGTGTCCGAACTGCGGGTTCGAGACCTTCGAGGTGGGAATATGACGGACGGAACTGAACACGAAACTTCGCCTCTGACGGCCGACGAGGTAGTCGAGATAGTCAACAGCGTTGAGTCTGATGTTACGTCTGAAGACTGGGCAGGGGCTTCCCGGGAGCATATTCTCAAAGGCGTCTGCAACAGGATCAGGGGGAGGGTTCGGGCGCGCTCACTCTCGCAGGACCGCCGATCAGTAGACACGGGCAGTGATCGATCCGGGGGTGAGCGGTAGATGGCGCCTGAGGATCTATCCGCTCCTCTTGCGGAGCGTGACTTTCGCGAGGTCGAGACTGATTTCCCAGGTGACTGGGCGACTAACGAGTCCCAGACAATTCAGATTACGTCGGAATACGACATCACTGGCACCGAGCGCTACATCGCGCGTGTCTACGATGCGCCCGCTGATGCTCTTGAACTTCCGCGTGTGAGGCGGTTAGCGGAGTCCGTCCATCATGTCGATCATGTAGCTGCAACGCGCCTCGCGTTAGAGAGGGTAGGATCTGAAGGAGGTGACTGCTGATGGCGGCTCGACCTCGCGAAGAAAACCCGATCGCTGGCATCACACTCGCGATCCTTCTCGAGTGCACGGCAGTCGTGGCCTTCCTCGTTGCACTGGAGGTGCTGGCATGAGTTCCGAAGACGTTTTTGAAGAGCAAGATATCGCGGTCATCTCGTATTCGAAGGAACTCCTCGAGGGCGACGAAGACCCGCTGCTCCGCCTTGGAGTTCGCACGTCAACGGTCGCGGTTGACCGTTGGGGACGCGACCTCGAACGCGACGCCGGCGACCAGCAGTACGCATCGTTCCAGAGTGTTATCGAGGACACCGCTGTGGATGTCCTGGATTACTACGCTGACGAGGACGCTGAGGTTGAGGGTGCTGATGGATTCGTTTTCGAGGGTCGCATCATCGACGAGGGCCTCCTCGCTGAGGCAGCCCACCAGGTTACTACGATGATCGAGGAAGAGAGCGAGTTCGATCGCCACGAACCTGGGGCGATTGTCGAGCCCGTTGAACGGAGGTCAGACGACTGATGGCGCAGGCCCGTCTCGAACTGTGTCCACGCTGCGGGCTGTCCTGGTTCCAGGCGCATCCCGCTGGCTGGCGGTGTCTTTCGTGCTCACTGTGCGTCTCTGAGTTTCAGCAGTCCCTCGCCAACTACGTTAAAGGGGGGGGGGTCACGGTGAGCACCGAGATCGCTAACACTGACTGGGGCACCACGTTCGAGTCGGCGGCCTGTGACCATCTTGGCCTCGAGGACGTCGCCGACCAGGGCGGCGAGCATCGCCACGTTGACGCCATCGCTGCTGACGGCTCTCGTTGGTCGTTCAAAGTTGCTCGTATCCGCATCGACGATGGGAACTCGTCGCGCCGCGGTCGGTATTGGATCCCGCAGGTCGAGCTGGAGACCTGCGAGCAGTACGCCTTCGGAGTTTACGACGACTCCGGCGTCGTCGACGGCGTGATCTCAACGCTACCCGCCGCGGTCGTCGCCGAGCGCTGTTCGGCGTTCGTCGAGAGTCCGCGCCACGATGTCGAGTTTGTGACCCGTCCGGCTTGGAGTCGCTTTATCAACCCATCATCCGTCCCGGAGTGAGTTTTCCATGCACGAAACTACCATCCAGGCCACGCCCCCGCTCGATACTTACCAGATACAATGTCGCTACTTATCATATTACGGAGGTGTGTCTGACGCAAGCAGACTTAAGTGGGCCCCGAGGGAATCAGTCACCCATCAAGACCAGGTACTAATCCATCGACGGCGGAAGAAGCCAGGCCGCGTCGCGCGCCCACCAGCCAAGTGCTGCGCACGACGCGGGAACCGTGTACCTGGCTTCTTCTGCCTACGACTTAAGCGTTCGCCCGTTAGCCGCGGCTCTGTCGTGTACGCTGAGCGACAGCCCCGGCAGCATCATGAGTCCCACCAGCCGACAGTGCAGGTTCAGATCACGAAGGAGGCGGGTCAGCGATGACGGAGAGCGCTCGCTTTGCTGTTCTTGGCTGCGAGTGCGGAGAGTACTGGATTACCGAGAACAAGGGCGATCAGGTCACGACGACCTGCCCGCGCTGCGACACCACGTATCTCGCGCGCAAGCGCGACGTGAAGGAGGTCGCTGACGACTTCTCGGTCGCTGCGGAGCTTCGTGCTCGTCTTCTTGCTCGTGACGCTGGCCAGCTTGAGGAGTTCCTCCAGGAGGATGACTACGCGGAGATCGATAGGAATCTGGATTGGTCCGCAAGCGAGCACAATGACGCGTTCGAAGCCGAGGCTGAGGAAGCTCTGGGTTCGTTTGAGAACGCGTTTTGGGACGCGGAGGACGTGCTCGAGCAGGGTGACCGGAAGTTTGAGGAAGCAGTTGAAGCGCTGTGGGACCGTCCACGTCCGCTCGAGGATGAAGTCCAGCAATTCCACAACTCACGGTACGGGTCTTTTGACGGAGATGCGGAGGACGACGGAGACATCGAGATTGACGCACCATCGGATCACCTTATCCTGACGGACCAGCCGCACATCCAGGCCGATGCATCTGCGACCGTTGGTCCCGATGACTGCACCAGTCCGCGAGATCTCCAGCGACACCTGTGGAGTACCGACCAGGACCTCGTCGACGAGCTTTTCGACGCACTCGACGACTTGGTTGGAGTCCAGGCACGCGGCACGCGTGCTGCGTGTCTCGTCGAGCAGGCGGGCGTGACCGCGCTGAAGCGGTCCGTTGCCGGGACCGATGCCGAGTATCACTACGCGACGCTCGCCGACTACGCCCTCGAGGGCGGCTTCGAACGGCAGCGGCTCATCAACCTCACTCGCCAGCTGGGCACGCAGACGCAGTTCGGGCAGACTCAACTGGATGATGTTGCACTCGGCCCCGTTCCCATTCTTGCTGAGGCCGGCATTTCCACGCCGACCGTCGAGATCGACGCGACAGACCTGTTCGACCTTCAGTCAACCCAACGAGCCGCGTTGCTTCGCCATCTTCGACGGCTGACCCCTGGGGTTCGCGTCCGGATCAACGGGTCGCGGACAACCCTCTGGCGACTCATCAAGCAACACGGCGACGCGCTCCCCACGAGCGTGATTGAGCGCACAAAGTCGCGCCTGCTTGACTCCCGCGATGCATCGCGCTCCAAGGAGCTCCGCTCCCGCGCGCGTGAAGCACTCCTCGATGCCGGTCGCGACCACATCGACTGGCGGCGTGTCAAGGCGATCTACGATGCTGAGTGTGAGCTGATGAGCTACGATCGCCTCGAAACCCATCCGATGACAGGCTTCGACTCTCGTGAAGCGGTTCGAAAGTTCGTCGGTCGGATGTCTGAGGATGACATCCTGGAGGCTGTGGGCCCACAGGGAGCCCGTGAGGTGCGCCTGCTGCCGATGGGTCTTGCAGTGATAGACGAGCATCCAGACGTGGACCTGGACGCTGAGGATGCCCCTCTCGTGCGGGGCGGGTCTACTGACGTAGTCCGACAGCAGAGAGCCCAGGATGATGCCCAGCAGACCACCGTGAGCGACCCCCCAAAAACCGACGACAGTACCGTGTATTCCCGCACGCACGGGATGGGTCCGGGGGGCCCCGACCCTGACGCCCCGCCCCACACCACCGACCGCGACGGCGCTTTGGATGGTTCTAACCACTCGACGGCGGCCGGTTCCTCCGGTGATGCTGCCTCATCGGAAGATGATGCTGACCCAGCTCCAGACTCTGATGCGCTGGAGTCATCCGGATCAGACGGTAAATCCAAGCATTCGTATCTCGATCTCCACGAACACCATGGAGCTGCGGCTGTTGCAGATGATGGAGAAATCGGGCTTGTAACGCGCGAACTCGACGAATCTGCTGAAAGCAAGCCGTGGAGTTACTCGTATAATACCGAGCGTGACGAGATTGTCGTTGACGTTCTCGACTCGTCGAAAAAGGCGGTGACGGCAGTTCGACTTTGTGAGGCGTTACTCTCAGATTCGGCGCTTCATCAGGTATTGACGGTGAATCGGCTCGCCGGTGGAAAGGACCGGTCTGGACTTGGAGGACTGCCCATCGATAACCCGTACGTTCTCCGGGCTGGTGCCTGTACTGGGTATTTGCGTAACGTCGATGCGACCGCCAAGCGCTACCGAGATCGTCTTCGTCGAGCGAAGGACGAACTCGTTGCGATGACTCCAGACCTTCAGAAAGACGACGGCTCGCTCGACGAGGAATTGGCGAGCGAAGTCCTGAAGAAAGCACACGGTCTCCTCGGAACCGTCACCAGACTGTACGACATGCTCGGTGTGAGCATCCACCGGAAAATTCGCGTCCCGAACTGGTCGGTTGCAGACGAAGACCGACGGCGACACCTCGCCAAGATGATAGCCAAGCAGACCTCAGTATCGGGTCGCTACGGAGTGTACTCCGCACATCGAGTTCTGCACGAACTCAGGGAAGACAAGCGAGAACAACTACTCGGAACGCCTGACGTGGACTCTTCGGACCCGTCGGGCGACGCAATCGGCAGCTGGGTCCTCGTGGGAGAAGACGTTGACTCGATGGAGTCACACCTGACTAATCTTGACGAGCATTTGTCGCTCCAGGACGACCGCGAGAACTTCGCACCGTTCCGAATCGACGTTCACGTCCGAGACGGGAACCGACGGCAGGCGTTCGCTTCCGCAGCGAGCCGTCTTTGCTCATTCAAAAACCTGGGCGATGCTCGAGCAGCGGTGTCCGTCTTACAATCGATAGCTGGCGACCCGCTGACCGCGGCCGCAGCGCTGGGCCACCTCGGACACGAAGACGACTACCGCGACCTGGACATCTACGAGGTCCGCAGCGGACTACGTCTAGCGCTGATGACCGGTGCTATCGAAGAGAGTCACATCCTGCCCGACCTGGGCGGCGACGTCGTATCGGAAGTCGTCTCCGGGCTGCTTGATGCGACGAAACCTATCTCCAAATCAGACCTTGCAGACCTCGCCGGCGTCACGACGGCGTCGATGGACTACGGACCAAACGAAGACGCCTGGGATTACCTCGAGGCCGCTGGCCTCCTGGACCGCGAGGATCTCGGCTGTGGGAAGGCAACGCTGTGGCGGTTACGGCTCCCGTTCGAGAGCAACCGCCACGATGGTGACCGGGTGACCCCGCTGCTCGACGGCGAGAAGACTGTTTCACATCTCGACGAGCCGCGGTTGTCTGACGAAATTGCAGAGTCGATCTACCGACTAACAGACGATATCGGCCACCAGTTCGATCGGCAACTGCACGGGACTGATTTAGACCTCGAAGCGTTTACCGGGAGACCTGAAGAGCGAGACCTTACCCCGATGCTTCAGGTCCATCCACAGCTCCAGCAACTGGTTGACCTCGTGGCGGCCCTACTCGACCAGGACGTTGACGATCTCCTGGACGATACACTCTCCTGTTCAACGACCTCTGTGGAACTCGGCAAAGACCCGTCGCCGGCGACGACACAAGGATCGTTGCAGGCAACGGCGACGCCGTCCGATTAACGCTCTAAAAATTAGGAAGGTCGGTGGTTATCGACTATTCGCCTGATGCAACTCTCGTTGCGTGTTGTCTGGACTTGCTCGCACGTAGGACCGTGCTGTCGATGCTTGCGCCCAGCCCATCAGTGACTGTAGGGTGAGCGTTGAGATGCCGCGACCTGCGTGGTGCGTTGCCGCGGTCGCGCGGAGTCCATGCATATGAGTTGAGTCTTCGTTGAGCTCTTCGGCGTTTCTGAGGGACCTCATCACACGTCGATGCAGTGCCGATTGCGACAGCGGCCAGCGATTCCAGTCTTCAAAGAATCGCTCGACGGCGATTTCGACCCGTGCTCTCCAATCGAACGGAACTGCTCTCGCAGCAGCATCCGTTTTTGGCTTCCACATGCGATCGCGCGCCTCTTCGATAGTCAGGTCCTGTTCGGTGACGACCTCTTCGGCCTTGGTGGTGAGACCTTCAAAGATATCCCACTCGTTGCCTGGCGAGGCCTCGAGGATCGTATCGACTTGGTCGTCCAGCGCACCAGCACTGAGATCGCCCTCAGAGTGACGACGGTGCGCAACAATCAACTGCCGTTCAGTATCTCTGCGGAGGCCCTGAATCTCTCCGTTCTGGAGGATTTCGAGGCGAGCCTCCGGAACATCGATGGCGTTGTACTCAACCATCTGCTTCGCTGCCTGCTCGCAATGGCCGCAGAGACCGTCGTTGCGGCCCGATTCACAGTCCTGCTGTCGCGGGATTTCGATTCGTCTCTTGCGCCAGTTTATCCAGTCTGACCGCATGTGCGTGATTTCGCCAGATCGGAGGCCGAGGCGGCCGGCCACCAAGATGGCGAACCTGGCCTGTTGCGAGTAGTACTCTTTACCGATGGCTCGTGCACCTTCCAGGAGGAGTTCGTAGTCGCGGTCGTTGAGTGCAAGCTCTTTCGAGTGCGTGGTCACGGCTGGTCACCGCCCTCGCACGCGTCTTCGATGAGCGTCAGCAGCTTCGCCAGCTCCTGCGTATCTACGACCGGTCGGACGAGATTCGACTCGGAAACCGCGATGATCCCCGTGTCTTCGAGCGTCGGCAGGTGCGCCTGATAGAGGCCGACGTAGGCGTTTTTCCGCTCGTCAGTCGTCACCTTCTCGACCGGCTTGCCGTTCTCGATTGCTGCGACGTACTCAGCGAGTTCTCCCAGCGGGATGCCCGCAGTGTCATCGGCAGTCCCGGCGAGCCGGCGAATCACTTCTCGCCGGCGCCGGTTGTCGAGCGCCTCGAGCACGTCGTCGTTGGTCAGCGGGATGCGGATGTCCGTCGTCAGGTCGTCGGCGCCGGCGTCGGGGCCGTAACCGGCGGCGCCCAGCAACTCGCGGATCACGCGTCGTCACCTCCTGGCTGGTAGCAGGCGGTCGTGACTTGCTGGACAACTTCTGCGAGTGAGGCTGTTGCGTCGGTCGCCGACGCACTCTTCGACCGACCGTCGTAGTCGATGACGCCGAGGTCGTCCAGTGTCTGTAGGTGGTTTTGAATCAGCGAGATGTAGATTCGCGTCCGCTGCTCGCTGGTGACCGCGCTCGGGTCGATGGTGTGCTCGATGGCCGCGAGTTCGACAGAAAGCTCACGGGCGGTGAGGTCGTCGTCAGAGTGTGCCAGCGATAGGATGACCCGCCGTCGACGGCGGTTCGAAATGGCTTCGAACGCGTTGTCTGGCGCCAGCGGGATGGCGCTGTAGGTGGCGCGACCGCTGCCGTCGTTGCCGTCGTCTTCGACCGCAGTCATAGCTCACCTCGGGCGAGTTGCTCGCCTCGCTCGGTCAGCAGGACGATGCGGGTGTTGCCCGACTGGATCAGCTGGGCGAGGTTTGCCGCCTCGAGGCGCTCGATGTGTTCGTCGGTCTCCGTGAGCGTCCAGCCCGCGAGCGCGGCAACGTCGTTGCGCGTGATCGAGGCGTTGCGGTTGGTTGCGTACTCGGCGATACGTCTGAGTCGTGGGTCCCGCGTCGGAGTGATCGCCCCACCGTCGAACCCCGGTCGCCCGGCGGCCGGAGAGGTAGAGTTATCACTCTTGACACGGTTAGTGTCGTGTGCTGTCATACCGGCAGTAGTTCCCGGTGATTAGGCCACCGGGGGCGCTTTTGATGCGCCACCTGAGGAGATGGGCTGCGACTTAAAGGTTATTTGTATATCTAATCAGGTGATCCGGAATCGGCCAGTAACAGTGCTGTCGCTGGAGGGTTCGAGGCAGGGTTTAGGGAACCATTAGATCAGACGATCGATTCCCAAAGAAAGCGGGCTGACGCCCGCGATTAGAACAGCTTGTAGATGGCCTGCAGGTAGGGCTCGCGCACGTAGTCGCCCCAGTAGTGATAGTAGTCGTCCATCGATTCGCCTTTGTCGCCCCGCAGGTACTTGACCAGCTGGTAGTCGTCGACGCGTGAACCGAAGACGGTCCGGAAGTAGTGCCGGAAGTAGTGCGTCGACACGTTGGTCTTCAGCGTCGCGCCGGACTCCCACCAGCCTTGCTCTTCCGTCCAGTCGGTGATGAGCGACCAGACGTAATCCGATTGCAGCCGGTCGCCTGGGATCGAGTTGCTGCCGGGCGTCGTCAGGCAGAAGAACGGCTCGGCCGGCGACCGCGACGGTGGCCGGATGGCGAGCCACAGCAGCATCACGGCCTTCAACTCGTTATCGATCGGGATGTAAGTCCCGCGCTTGCGCTTGTTCGGGTCTTTTCGTTCTTCACCGTTCACGACCTCGCCGACGCGCATCTCTGCCGCCGACGCGACGTAGAGCGTGTCCGGTTTCTCTGCGAGGTTTTGGCGGCACTCGTCGAAGTGCTTCTGGAACCAGTGGTGGTCGAGGTTTACGTCCCGCATGTCGAGGTTGACCATTTCGCTCACACGCATCCCGGTCTTCAACAGCATCACGACGATGCACAGCAACAGCGGGTGCCGGATCGACAGCACGGCCTGCCGCATCACCTTCAGCGGGATATCCCGCCGCTCGGTGGGCCTGTCGTCGTTCCACTGCTCGTCTTCACGCGCGACCGCGATCGCGTTGTAGGTGATTTCGGCGAAGTCATCGCTCTTTTTCCGCCGAATCCCGTAGTGATACATCTGCGCCATCAGGCGCGTGTAGTCTTTGACCGTGCCGTCGGTCGTCGATTCCTTCGCTTTCAACCAGCTGATTAGGTCGGCGGCATCGTCGTCGTCGAGCTCGCCCAAATTGATGGCGCGGTCGTCGACGAACTCTGCGAGATGGCGCAGCGCCGTGCCGTACTGTTCCCATGTGTTCCTGCTGACCGCCGACTTACGAGCTCGCATGTAGGCCGCGATCTCGTCGTCGCGGTCGAGGAGGTCCTCGTAGCTCTCGGTGTCACTGGGGTACGGCATATTGTCCTCATTCGTGTCGTCATCCGTCATCGAGGTAGTACCCCCCGTACTTTGGCGAGTCCTGGATCTGGCTGTTCGTCGTGAGGATGGTGTAGACCATCTCCTCGATCGGGTCGGTGACCTCGTCGAGCAACTCTTCGGGCGGGACTGCGTTGGACTCGTCCTCGGGCAGAATGTCGAGGAGGTCGGCCTCGATCTCGCCGCGGCCGTCTTCATCAGCCAGGCGCTCGATGGCGACCAGTTGCCGTTCGCCGGCCGTAGTCATCGTGCGGACGTACTCGCTGAGGCTCATGTCGCGCTCTTCAGCGCGGTTTTCGATCCAGTCGCGCTGGTATTTGTACATCGATAGGGTGAGCGTCATCCGCTCACCATCGCCTTCTGGGTCTGGGTCTTCCGTCGGTCCTATCATCCGTTTGGGTGTTGTGATTCTGGTATTGTTTTTATGAGTCTGCTAATCGATTCTTCTGAGAGAGGCCAGCGACCGTGGTGCATCAGCCTCTGATTCACGAACGTTGCCGGACTGTTGAATCGGCCGTTTTGAGTGAATCGCATCATGGCGTCGGGTTCTGTGACACGACAATGCGGGCATGGTCATGCTTAGACGAGCGTCTTTCAGCCCGGGTTCCACCGGGTCTTGAGCCGGATCGCACGGCTCAAGGCCGCTCTCGCATGATGTTGCCCGATTGAGCGTCACAGATCAACTTCTATATTCCTCACGTATAAAGACTGACCAGACTTCTAAAGAGTGTGTTACAATAAAATCGACTAAAATCGGGCGTTTAAGCGGCCACAATATAGTCATGCTATCAGTCGGTGAAGCATGCTGACAGTAGGATCGCATAGTCTGGTCGAGTTCGTAAGTTGGCGTTGACCAACACCAACAACGGGAGAATGGAGGCGGCGTCGACGGCGATACAACTTTACTTTGCCGTTGATAGGATAGAATGCCGGCGGACTGGTCGCCGACGCAACAGCAGGCCTGGAAGCCGCCTGCACCTTGGAACGGTTACCCGAGCGTCGGCGTCCTCCACCCACCGCCGGCGATACAGGCAGTCGCCCACCAAGCGACGCCTGCAAACTGTTGTTGGGCCGGGCTCCTTCTCTATATGAGTGTGCTAAATTTACCTCGTACTCGAAAATAAAATCTCGCCGGAATCAGTGATCACGCTGGAGACACTGGCGCGACGTACTGGCTTCGGACCTTGTCTCCTTCTCGCCACTGCAAGTAATAGTACTCACGGCCATCAATCGTCTTCGTCGTCAGCGTCCCCTTCGAGCGTTTCAACTCGGCATTTTCGTACGCTTCTTCGAGTGCGTCTTCCCATTCATCTTCATCATCTTCGTACTCATTCGGGGTATCGACTTGCCCTCGCTCGATATCTTCTTCGTAGACCGTCGGTGGGCCGAGTTGTGGGTCGTCAACGAGAGCGTCCAGGTCGTCAGCAGCGGCGGCCATCTGCGCTGCGACCTCGAGGGCGAGGTTTCGGTCGTCAATCACTGTCCTGGAGATGGGCTCGTCGCGGTCTCGACCGTGGGCGAAGAGCTCTATCAGGTAGCCGTGGACTGGGTCGTCAACTTGTGCACGCAGACCGAACCGCTCATCGGGAGAGACGAACCTGACGACATTCGAGTGTGACGGTGCGTGTCGAGTCCCGTCGGTCTCCCAGCGCTGGAGTTCGCTGCCGTCGGGAGCCGCGGGGAGTATCCGGTACTCCATACTAACCAACAAAGGCCGGAAATAGTTAGCTCTGTTGGTTAGCTCAATGGCTCGCCCAGGGTACGGACTACGACTAAGCGGAACGCAACCTCGAAAATTGACACGCCTCACAGGATCCGCTTGATATCAGCCCGCGTATACCGCGGTAGATCGTGCTGAACAGGTGATGTCACCGGACAGGGCTCGCACTCAGATGCGGCCAGCTTTCTATCGTCGATATCGATTCGTGGGGACGTGAAGCCCCAGCGGTCAAGCGTGCAACTACAATCTGGGTCGTGGTATAGCGACCCGGTGAGTGTGATATACATCACAATCGGTAGATGGAACTGTTGACATATAGCCACTAGCGGAAATTAGGAGTAGTGTGGTCCGTCGGACCGTCTGCACCCCACGACCGCCCTCAGCCCACTACCGGAAATTAGGAGTAGTGTGGTGGTTTAACTTCACCGCGCTTGGTCTCTCGCCGCCCATGATCGACAGCTTCGTTTACACGTGCACTGACCGACGTTCCTGCACAGGTTAACCGCTAACCTGTGCGAGTCTCCATATTTTATATACTTGCCACCCTGGGCACCAACATGGGCGAGATTCATGCCTATGCTCGCGTTTCGACCCCCGATCAGTCACTAAAGCGCCAGGTTCACTCAATAATTCCATACGCGGAGAACAACTTCGACGCCGATGTCGACGAGTGGGGACTCGAAGACCTCGCCGATTACGTGGCCGAGGCCAGCCCCAGTGTTTCACCCATCGAGGTCGGGGACGTGGTTCTTCACTTTGATCGGTCGACGGGCACCAACACATCCAGGGATGGATATCGAGGACTTCTCGACAGCGTTCGCGATGGCGATGTCGATGCCGTCGTCACCCATTCGGTCAGCAGAATCTCGCGTTCGATTCGTGACCTCGATGCAACGGCCGAGACGATCGTCGAGGAGAACGAGACTGAACTACACATTATCTCAGAAGGATTCGAACTCGTCCCGGGTGAAGGTGATCCCTTCCAACGGGCGATGTTCCGGCTGCTTGGCGTGTTCGCCGAGCTCGAAGCTGACCTCGCTCAGCAGCGCGCGAAGGAAGGCCTCGCTGCTCGGATGAACAGTGACGACTACACTCACGGTCCTGCGCCGCTCGGTCATTACAAGGAGGACGGCGAGATCTACCAGGACACGAACTACGATGAGGTCTGCATTGCGCTCGAACAAATTGATAGAGGCGACCTATCGAAGCGACAGGGAGCAAAGAAGCTAGACACGTCGCGACGGACGATAAACCGATGCATCCAGGAGCGCCGCGACCTGTACGGACTCAATTGAGAACCGCTGTTCTCGACTCCTACTCTATATCTCTAACTCGAATCCTTTGAATGCCTACATCATCACAAACAGCGCATCTCACAGGCTGCGTGTTACTTGCGTGGAGGTTGTAGCAGGACTGACAACGGAACAATTTTTGTTCCATATTTCGGGGTTGGCCGCGATATCGGAAAAGGATACAGGTGCTGCGAACTCGCATCAACCACTACCTTTCTGTGCCGCTATACCGGCGGTGGCCGTGCCACTTTCGACACGAGCACGAGAAAACCGGGAATGGAAGCGACGAGGTGAATCGGCCTTTCCACTAACCACGGCCACACCCCGATCATGTACCTTGCGCTGGAGACGACGAAATCAAGCAATGCAGCACTTGGCCCAGGAACTGGAGGCTGCAAGTAGTACGGCATCGTCGCCAAGATCGTGACGTAAATCAAGATGTGATCCGGACGGACGAACCAGAGAATCGGCTGTTTAAAGCGTTCAATAGCTGTTTCTGCCATGGTCATCGTCCTCTTTTGCTACCCTTCTGTGTAGGATCTATTTTCGCTGGGATCATCACGCAGTTTCTCAGCAATTGGAAACATCCAAAGCGGGAAAAGCAGAAATAGCACGCAGGATGCTATTCTTTTCCACTTGATTTGTGGGGGCATCACCTATCACCGATATAGTATTTCTGTGAGCCTGTACTAACGACCTCTACATCGAATCCCGTGCCCTCAAGGAGGTCTTGGACTCCATCAATCCCAGAATGACTTTCGACGAGGACGTGGTTCACTTCTTCTTTGAGAGTCTTTTCGAGTCCCTCGAGAACTTCTACTTCAGCGCCTTCGACATCGATCTTAACAACATCGGGGGCAGGAAGCGACCCTGTTACGATGAGTTCGTCACCGCGAGCGACTTGAACATCGATTGTCTGTCTGGCATCGATCAGTGTATCGTCTAGGGCAGGGGTCTGGGTCCCGATCTCGTTCCGCTCCAGTTCGAGTTCAACGCGATCGGATTTGTCTCCGAGTGCGATATTCTTCGTGACCCCATTCGCATCGTTCAGATTAAGGTTCTCTTGACATCGCGTTGCGGTTGCTGGGTGCGGCTCGATCGCAGCGACATAGTCTGCTTGATCGGCGGCCAGAACAGAGTAGACGCCGAGGTTCGCACCGACATCCCAGACAGTATCACTCGGGTTGAGTTCGTCAACGAACGACTCGATGACCGTCTGCTCCTTTTCGAGGGTGTGAAGGACACTTACAACCTCCGGTGCCCTTTCCGTGTAAATGAGTCCACGAGCGTTTCCGGCTTCGATTTCTAGAACATCATCGCGATAGATGGAGGCAAGAAGCGTCATGTACCACCCGTAGAGCGGTGCGTAAATACCACACCTTCGGAGAAGTTGCCGTAGCCGTGAGTGGTAGATAGCGTGCGCGACGCTGTTTACCGCGGCCACCGCATCGAACCATTCGACCCCATCTTCAAGGATTCGCTCAGTCCCGAGATAGTTCGCGACCGCTGCGGCGCCGATCCCGACGACCGTCGCGAGCATGATCGGCGCACCCGCACCCTCAACGAGCGCAGCAAGAACGACCGCCCGGAGACCAAAGGTCGCCCCATGGAGGCCAACGTAACTCGCGTACTGCTTGATGATTGGTCCTTCCGGCTTGTCGAACACGAAGTACCAGTTACCCCCGAAATTCCACGTCACGGCGACGAGGAACCCGAGGAGGTTCGCAAGCAGATAGTGCGTCATCGTGAGCGCACTCGTTGTGATAGCTAAGTCAACGACGACGCCCGTCGCTCCGACCCCGAGGAATTCGACGAACCTCGTACCGCGCTCTCCGATAACGGTTTCGAGGCGCTTTTCGATCGTGGCAACTCTCATGTCACCGACCTCCTGCGGGCTCTGTTCGTGGATCGAACCGTACGATCAGACTTTCCAGTGTACGCTCGAGGACAGCGGTATCACGCTTCGGCCAGGGACGAAGACGGGCATCTATCGCGATGATAGCCAGCGGAACGGTCGCTGCGTAGTAACTCGGTAACGTTCGATAGTGGACGACCATTGTGGCGATCGTTGCGAAGGGGATCAGCCACTGCATAGAGTCGGGCCACTTCCAGGTCGCGGCGACGAGACCGCCGGCGACGCCGATCACGAGCACTCGATGGAGGGTCCGAGGGACGGTCACCACACCCCCGACTGTGAGCGATGTGAGCCCGACTCCTTGGGCGACGAGCGGGTCGCCGACCGGCAGGAACGGGAAAAAGGCGGACATGGCCCACATCTTCGGGTTCCAGACAAGAAGATAGCCGACTAAGAGAGCACAGGTTACACCCGAGAGGGCAACGAGTCTCGCGGTCGTCCTGCGCCCGCGCGTCCGGAGAACGTGGATCACAACGAGACCGGCGATAGGCCATGCCAGTTGCTTGCTCGCGACGGCGATCCCGAGACTGACACCGGCGACATCAAGTCTGTCGTCGTACCAACTGGCAAGACCGACCGCCAGCGGGAAGAGCCAGAGGGGCGTGATCATCCCTATCGCGGCTGAGACTGGCCGAAGAACCGGCGCCAGCCACGTGAGTAGGACAAGCGGAACGAACCCGACATCGACCCTGTAAACGAGCCAGCTGAGGCATCCGACCGATGCGAGCAGCTGCGCCAGTCCGAGACGCTCTGTCGGAAGCAACCACTGTTCTAACGTTGAAATCCAGAGTGTTCCCCCTGGATAACTGTAGGATGTCACAACGCCGCCATCGACAGTCGCGGTTACATTCGCGGACTGTTCCTGGACATTCCAAGCATGCTCAGCCACGAGCATGTTCTCGGCCATCGGATTACGGCCGAGCGTCAGAAGATGAGCGCTCCAACTTTCGAAGAGTGACACGTCGCTCGTGAAAATCCCTTGAGGGATAATGAGGAAATTGTAGATCCCGAGGACCAGAAGCGTGTAAATCACCCATATTGCGACCGGATAGGTCCACTTTTCGAGGTCGAAATTCTCGAGGGTAGCCATCGCGATGATTGCGATGCCGGTAACGAATAGTTGAGTGACGATGATCGTCCCGACGAATCCACCCGCGACAAGCGCACCATACGTTCGGCGGGCCACGAAGAGGAGTAATACGCCGACGGCGACCCACAGTGCCGTGAACATCGCGTTCGGGTTGTCGATCAGGTGATTATCTGTCTCTGGTTTTTCACTCATGTTTCACTTTGAACCTCCTACTTGACCAGTGAGTTCGCATGAATTGATCACTTGATATATACGAATACCAGCAATCAACACCGTAATTAGGACTATGCCGAAAGTCGAGACATCACTAACTAACTCAGCCTGCGCCTTTGCAATACGCGAACAGGCCTCCTGTGTATCGCATGATACTGTCATGATTTCACGTAGCTCTCGTCGGTCTCGTTCCACGTTTTTCGAGTCCGCTGGTAGCGCAGTGCTGCAAGAGTTACCAGGCCGCCAGCGGCTGCAATCAACGATGCTCCCAACGCACCATCCACGTTGCCGATCCACAGTCCCAAATATAGCATTATTAGTCCGACACCAGTCACGGCGCCGAATTCGACCGAGCGTATTAGAAGCGGCGGGTAGACGTGTTTCGCAACTCCTCTTTCTACCAGCCCGAGGCCAGTACAGTGTTCGACGAATCGAACGGCCTCGTCGACGGTCATCTTGCTTTCGCCGCCTTGCCGTTCTCGGAAGGTGATCGGGATTTCGTCAACGTTGATGTCACCCAGTTGCTCTGCGTGGGATAGCAACTCGAGGAGGAGTTTGTACCCGTGCGGGTCGCATTGCTGAAGCACTTCGACATCGACGGTAGTCCTGTCGATTCCGAAGAACCCGCTCATGGGGTCTTGAAGCCGGCGAGCACTGGGGATGGAAAGACTCGCGATGGTCGTCGCGACGGAGCTGATAACTCGTCGCCTTATTGGCCACCCCTCGATCGATCCGCCATCGATATGACGACTCCCAACCACAATGTCTGAGTCTTCGAGACTCGAAACAATTTCCGGGATTCGTTCGGGCGGATGCTGTCCGTCCGCGTCCATCACGATCGCGTACCGGCCGACAGAACAGAAGAGGCCGTCAAGGATAGCTGAGCTTAGGCCGTGCTCGTTGAGCCGGATCATGACTTCGACGCGGTCGTCATCATCGAAGTACGACTGTGCAAATCTCCCAGTACCGTCGGGACTGTCGTCGTCGACGATCACGATGTGACCGTCGTACCCTGTTCCCTCTAAGGACTCCAGCGTCTGTTCAACGACATCAGTGATTGTCGCCCGTTCGTTGAAGCACGGAAGGACGATGGTAACGTACCCGTCACATACAGTCTCATTCGGGATTTGCCCCATCATTTTACATTCCTGCTTGCTTTGCGACGTAGAACCCTCCGGCGCCGATCAAACCGACGACACCGATCGCGATGAGCCAAGCGATCAGGTTCTCGATGCGCGTCTTCGCCTTTCGTCCGATTCCTCGGGCCATCAGTCAAGCACCACCCTGTCTACCATTTCGTCTCCGGTGTACACGTCGAGATTGTGCGTTATCGCTTCGTGCCACTGGTTTCCGACGTCCTCTACGTAGTGGTCGTTCTCTCGATGTCGCAACGTTCCGCGAACGTAGATTTCGCCGGCAACCTGCCGGATAGCGTCCCACTCGGGGACGTATTCCGGCGTTGGGACCTTTCGCCTCTGCCGATGGAGCCACCGAATCGTTTCTGGAGGCGTCGTGATAGATGTGGGCAGTTCGTCTACGATCTCCCGGACCCCCCCCATGAACTCGTCGTCGGAAACTGCGAAGCCGTACTCTCGCGGGACGTGGTTTCCGAGGGGAGAGGGGCCGAATGGCCGAGAGTTCACCCCCGGAGTGAATGTGGATCCAACGGGAACTTTTCGCGTCGGCAGAAGCCACCACTCCCCTTGACGATCTGGTTCTGTTTCATCCTCGAATGCGTCCTGGACGGCACCCGGACGCAGAAGGTCGAGCGCGTCAGCGGCTGATAACGGCGCCGGGATCGGCTGGTGGCGCTCGACAGTGAATGCAAAAAGAGGCACTGAATCGCGTGCAGTTGGATCGATTCCAACGAACATGATCGAGTCATCGGGAAAGGTCAAGAGCGTCCCGAGATCAACATCCTCGGTTTCGTCGGCGTCGAGCTGATCAAGCACGCGTACGTCGCGGACTAACTCGTCTTTTCCAACCTCGTCGGCAACTGCTCGAACAAAGCGCGTTCGCTGACGCCTCCGCTGACGAGAGCCGGGTTGACCGAGCACGTCAGACAGTCCCTCCTCGATGTCCTCCGCTTCGTCATACGGTGAGGGGGCTGGTTCTGGCGTCTCGATCTCCGTCGCCGACTCAGTTCCCGCGGAGGTCTGTTCTTGGTTCGATGCGTTCGTATCCACGATGTGGAGTTGTTGTCCAGTCATTGGTCTGGTGATGGATGGGTGTATTTGATACACGGTTCCGCGAATCTCTGCTGGATGAGACCCTCTATCCGTGTTTCACAGAGGTGCTGGTGAAATTCAGGCCGCAATCGTTCCCAAATCCGAGACCGAACACCACGATCTCCCGGGGCAGACCGGCTCAGCGTCCCGGACGACCCCACCGGACCCCCCGTTGTAGGGTTACGATTTCGTGTCGGTACTGAGTCTCGTGTGTAATAGAAAGATGGTGTATGTGGCATGGTAATGAATGAATTTGTTACAGTTGTTTAGCTCTGCAAGATATTGCTGATGGTTGACTGACTAACACCGACCGCTTCTCCAACCATGCGCTGACTGACTGCTGTGTTTTGAATCTCTGGGTGATTGAATAGGCTCTGGATGATTTCGTTACGTTCGTCTTGCCTGGCCTGTTCGCGGGCCTTCTGGAGTTCCTCTTGGTGGTCGCTACGAGAGAGGTATTCGGCACCGTCTTCGTCACCGATTTTCTTTCGCTTCTCTTTTGTCAGCTTTTGATATACTGAACGTACGTCTGTCTCAGTCGGGATATCCTCGAACTCGATCCACTGCTGCGCCGGAGTGAGAAGCTGTTCACTGTATGGTTCCCATTCCAGAAAGTGGACTAACCCAAGTCCTTTTCGAACCATGGAAATCCATACGTCTGCTAATTTCAGGATGTCTTTGTCGATGAAACCCTTGATTGGTGTATTAACGATGACATATTTTTGCTCCACACGCCCCATCGACATGATTTCACGCAGAGCCTGATTGGTCTCTGTCATCGCTTGCCGGTTACTCGCACCAACCTCTCCTTCGTCCAGGACGAGACCAGATTGCTCTGGTTGACTCGCGTACGCGTTCCGGATCTCTTCAGGTTCGAGACTCGTTTTTGCCCATGTCAGCCCCTGGTTTGTCTGATCCATCCCGTGCCCTGTTTGTAGAGACGCGATGGTTTTGCCGGTCCCACGACGGCCGAAGTAGTCATCGATGATGATGATGAGGTCTCGGGATTCGCTCAGGACATCATCGAAGAGCTCGTGCAACGGCAACCCTTCAGTGAATGGGTTATCCCAGTCTTTCTCAGGGATATCTGGATGAGTGCCGTTGGCTCCAGTTTGACTCATTTCGGATCGACCCCCGAAAGCTGGCCAGTCGGGAGATCGTCGTCGAACGAGACCAGGAGATCCAACTGCTGCATGCACTCATCAAGAATATCTGCGACAACGATCAGCTTCTCTGGCTCGAGCAACTGTCGCTCGCTGACCTCAGTCTCGTAGGTGCCTAAAGCGTCGTCGTGTTCGACCGTTCTCGTCTGCGTTCGGTTCCGGAGTCCGTCGAGCGTCCGAAGTCCTTGTTCCCACACGTAAGCCGGGTCTCCATGCTCATCGACGGCAGGCACTTCATCAACCTCCATCGTCGCTCGGTTGCAGTTCGGGCAGCGATCCCCGTCATCGAATTGCTCGAGCTGCTCGACGTGGTCACAGTTTGGACAACACGCCGCATCGATATATTTTCGCGACACAGGCCACAGTTCTTCATTCACCCACTGGTCTTCAGTTGCGTTCGCTTCCTTGATCATCGGCCTCAGAACCTCGTAGAGATCGAAAACAGCTTCGTGGAGCCCTTCATGCGCTGCTCCTTCAAGCTCGCTACCCATTAGCCTCCGATACTCTCGCCGGGCTTGCAGGGCTTGTCTGTAGCTGTTCCGAATATCCTGTGCTGGAGCGACACTCTCACTTTCAGACATCATCATCGCCCCCACTGTTGAGGTCAATAACTGCGAACCCATCCCGAAGTTCTCCGAAGACGGTCAACTCTTGACCGACTGTTGCCTCACTGTTCTTCACGAGGATTTCTGCAACGGTTATTTTTTGTCCAGTTTCTCCATTCTCCTGTAACGCGTAATCCCCGATCTCCGGCAGGTCGCCATCTTTTGCCTGTTCTACTGCTGCCGCAGCGCGCATCTTCCTTGGACGCTCACGCGCATTTCTTTCCGACATTATAGTCGTCTTTGTATCAGGCCATGGGTAAATATGATTGGGTTAGTAAGACCCTCGATACTTTATCTACACACTTTCGCGTAGTAACACCTGCTTGAACATTTAGGTCGCTAACCTTAGATTTCTCTTAGTAAGGCTGTCGGCGTGATCAGCGTCGGGAGCTGGCCCAAGCATGAGTACGGCAACAGATTCCGTCTCTCGCGGTGGCTCGTCCGGCATGCTGTCCAGCGCGTGGACTGCCGGAGTAGACGCTGCCGAGGACGACGACGAATCGCTCACTGACCACCTCAAGATCGAGGTAGCCCAAGCGTCGGTCGCCAACAACCTGGCGGCCGGCGCGATGACGCTCCTCATCACGCTGATGATCGTTCTCCTTGCCGCTCTCGTCGGCGGGGAGTTCGCCAGTTCGATTCCTTCGGACTCGGTCTTCAGCGAGGCGATCAACACCACGACGAACAACGCCGGGACTGCGTTCGTGATCTTCGGCGTGAGTCTGCTGGCCATCCCGACGGTCGCAGTTCTCGCGTACATGATCACGCGACTCGGCGGTTTCATCGGGTTCACTGGCAGCGGCATGATGCGCCGCGGTCGGTGAATCCTCGCAAAGTTCGCTAACCAAAATCACCCCGAGCGCCCCCAATGCACCTACGCCCGCTTGTGACCGGAGCCATAGTCGTCGCACTGCTGTTAACGGCTACTCTCGGTATCGCCTGGGCAGTTGGTGCTGAGTACGAGGACGCTCCTGAAGAGGACCACGAGGTCCTCGATGAGACACAATCGGCGGACATCGGGAACTGGACGAGAGTCGATGCACCGCATTTCGCTATATCGTTCTACGAGAACGAGACGATAGTCAACTCAGAAGGAGTTACTTTGAGCGAAGGCAGTGACTACGACTTCAACTCCAGTGACGGGACTGTGTACTACTACAACACGACCGATGTTTCCGATGGCGAAAATATGTCGATAGACTACTATTACCGGGCGAGAATAGAACAAGCCAGGAACATCAAGTCGATCCTCGGTATTGGCGCTCGACTTGTGCTCCCGGCCACAATTCTCGTTGCGGTAGCAGTGTCAATCGCTGGATTCGCCGTCGTACTCGTCAAATGGTGGCAGACTAACTCGGGGTACCCATCTCGAAACTACGGACGATGATACCCGCGCCCCCACAGCAGTACGAGCGAGCCGATCAGAGAGATGACCGCCACCACGACCACCCAGGGAGGAGTTGCCCGTGATCTGGCAGGCATGGGTGACGATCGTCCTGATCGGCACGGGGTGGAGTTACGTCGCATTCGTCGAGAAGCGAGCATCGACGTGGGCAGGACTTGCGACGTTCGGATTCTACGCCGTGGCCGCACTTGGCGCGCTCGATCTGCAAACTCAATTCGCAACGACTGGTGAGCTCGAAATCGGTGTCGCGATACTGTGCACAGTCGCTGCGATTGCGGGTCTTATCGTATTTGTCGCGTCAGTCGCCGGACAGTACGGAAATGATGACGACACCAGCCCGGATGCTGGAGCAGTTCGACGCCACATGGAGGCTGAATCATGAGCTACGCCGACGAAGCACGGGAGCAAGGACTCCATCCAGACCAGGATCACGACCGACAGATCGAGGCGAGCGAAGCTGAAACTGGCCTCCATATCGGGATGGAAGAGCAACGTCAACGCGGTCTCGACCCGGCCGAATTCCTCACCGAGGAGTTCACCGAGACAGTAACCGAAGCTGACATCGGACGAGATCTCCCTCCTGGTCATCACGCTAAGCACAACCTCGAGGAGAAGATGGGCGCTCATCTGAGCAAACAGCACGCCCTCGGAAACATCACTCGTGAGGAGTACGAGACTGAGAAGGTTCTAGACCGAATGCGTCGCCATCTCGTCCAGATGAATTACCGCCGTCAAGGAGGAACTGGGTCGAAATGTACCGGACGGACGCGTGAGCGCATGACTTCTGAAAACAGGCAAGAGAAGCCGCTCCTGACGACCGACCTTGACGACCAGCTCGACGAGGCGTTCGAAATCAAAAGCATCAACCGCTCGGGATCGATTGGCGGCTGGCTGTTTTCGAAGATCGCGGATATCCAAGTCGTCTCTCGCAGTGAGGGATTCAAGCGAGATACCGGCGATTCCTCGGGAGGCGGTGGAGTTCTATCCCGCGTTACTGGAGGGCTTTTCGGAGGGTAACACGATATGTTAGATAAAATCACAAACGGAGGACTGGAGAACTTTCGAGAAACAGCGCTACGAGGCTTCGATAACCGCGTTCTCGCCAAATTCATTTGGGTCTCTTTGGCGCTTGGCGCGTCTGCAATTGGGACTTTCGTTCCCATTTTGAGCACCGTTGAACCTGCGCAGTCGCCAGTCAACTACGGCCCCATACTCACACTTCTTGGCGGGTTTTTGGTATGGATCGTGGTATTCGCGTTTATGGGTTCTCTTGTCTATCCCACTCGTCAGTTAGAGGCATGGTTTGACCGTAAATATCCACGGTTCAGCGCACGCGAAATACCTGAATATCGGCTTTGGGAGGATTTGGTCGCTAGCCTCGTTCAGAGTTTTGAGTGGGGTTTGCAGATGGCCGGGATCTACGTTTTTGTGGCCGTTGTGCTGGTTTCATCGGCCTCCCTTCATGCCTTCGCTGAGAGTGGGTATCAGCTAACAACGGAAAATACCCAGACTCTGACTGTTATCAACTCGTTCGGCGTCCTTCTGCTGTCTGGCGCATTTATAGCTGCTATGGCGTACTGGTTAACAAAAAACCACGTATCGCCAGTGACCGAGCATCTGTCCACTCCCGCGACGTCTGCGTTTGTCGGAGCGGACTTCGAATCTGACACAACTGGGTATTCTCCATCAGATATTCAGGTAACAGATGGTGGACCCGAAACTCGAGAAGAAGCTGTTCACGATGTACTCTCGGAGATCGATCAGGAGGATGATTCATAATGGGGCTGAAAGAGTTCATCCCAGGCACGGAGGCACGCCGTGACCGTCTTTTCAAGACTATCCTCGCCAAAGATGTCGGGGACAAGGACGGTCTCGCCCTTATCGAATGGGAAGACCAGTCGGTAACAACGGCCGCGGTTGAGTGGGACTCGGACAACAGTGCGATCGTAGACGATGAGGGTAACCGTTTCTTCGCCCGTGGCTTGGGCAGTAGCCCGAAGACCTTCTGTGGAGTCCCGATCTGGTTCATTTATGCCGGAAATGCAGGCATAATGTCCACTGAGGCCTGTCTGATAGCTGACGCCGAAGCATACGAAGACAGGGTCTACGACGTTGGAGCCGGGGAAGAACTCCCAGACGATCTCGTTGCAGAGGGAGTCATCGATCCGAACTCTGGCCGTGGTCCTGGAGATACCTGGGAGCTCGAGCAGGTTGATCGAGGCACGATCGAGACTGCGAGAGCGATTGCAAGAGGCGATCTCAAGGCGGTGACTAAAGAGGATCTCGACCGTCTACGCGCCGAAGCGAATGCGGACGATGAAGAAAGCGGACTCATCTCAGGCGCATGGTCTCCTGACATTTTCGGTAGCGACGACTCTGATGAGACCGATGATCAAGATGCTCTGACTGATGGGGGCGCAGCAACCGAGTCTGTTGACCCGCTCGCATCTCCTGGGCAGACTCAGTCCATCAATACTACGAGCAGTGTCATCGAAGATGGTCAACCAACGCCGGATGGGGACTCCGCTGTCTATGATCTGAGGCCGCCGGATGGATACGATGGCGTGGCCATCGATCCGCGTCAACCGGACGAATTCGATCCGAATCCAGTAACTCGGGCAGATGCGAAAGGAGCTGTCGAATGGGCACGTCATGCCGAGACTGACGGCAACGACACGTGGATGTACGGTTTTCTCGTTGGTGTCGGCGTCACGCTGTTCGTTGTTATCGTCATGTATGTCCTCCCATGGCTCCTCGGTCAAATCGGAGGAGGCGGTGGGGGAGGAAGTCAGGTTTCAGGACTTCTCCCCTTCCTTGCCATCCCAATTCCCGCTTTCCGAGAGTACGTTAATCGACTTGGAGAGGTGATCTGACGTGTCGAGCAGCAGTTCCCAGTCAGACCGCCCTCCTATTGGAGGATCTGCTGAAGCTGGAGCTGCTGCTACTGACACGGAGACTGGCGCACAACGGACAACAACAACATCACGGCGTCGACGCCTTCGAGCACACAAGCGACGACTTGAAGACCAGTCTTACCGCCGAAAGCTCCGCCGCGAGGCAGCACAAGATTCGGAGCGGTACTCGGAAGAAGACTTCGCACTGTCAGTTGACGATGGTGGCCTTGCTGCTAGTCCGAAAGAGTCGGCGGTCGATCGGGAGCGTCAGGAGCAGATAGAGGAAGTAGCTGGCGAGTCTGAACGCTACTCACCTGCTGATTACGTGGTGGAGAACGGGAAGATACAGCCGAAGGAATCAGCGGTCGATCGGGAGCGCCAGGAGCAGATAGAGGAGGTGGCCGGGCAGTCTGAACGATACACTCAGAGCGATTATGTAGTCAAAAACGGGACGATTCAGCCGAAGGAATCTGCGGTCGAGCGGGAGCGGCAGGAGCAGATCGAAGAGGTAGCGAGCCAGTCGGAGTTGTATTCGCCTTCGGACTACGTTGTTCAAGACGAGAAGATCCAGCCGAAGGAATCGGCTGTTTCCCGTGAGCGCCAGGAGAAGATCGAAGAGGTAGCGAGTCAGTCGGAGCTGTATTCTCCGGCTGATTATGTTGTCAAGAACGAGAAGATCCAGCCGAAGGAATCGGCTGTTTCCCGAGAGAGACAGGAGCAGATCCAAGAGGTCGCCGGGCAGTCGGAGCTGTACGCACCTGGTGACTTCGTGGTGGAGAACGGGAAGATACAGCCGAAGGAATCAGCGGTCGAGCGGGAGCGCCAGGAACAAATCGAGGAGGTGGCCGGGCAGTCTGAACGATATACTCAGAGCGATTATGTAGTCAAAAACGGGAAGATACAGCCGAAGGAATCAGCGGTCGAGCGGGAGCGCCAGGAACAAATCGAGGAGGTGGCCGGGCAGTCTGAACGATATACTCAGAGCGATTATGTAGTCAAAAACGGGACGATTCAGCCGAAGGAATCGGCGGTCGAGCG
>Ga0207719_100207_pt1 | contig 46216 bp, 44 predicted proteins | sample A23P1SouthBayCA_2_FD_187279 | JGI IMG/M metagenome (GOLD analysis project Ga0207719, IMG submission 187279) | Aerobic enrichment media microbial communities from Eden Landing Ponds, California, USA - A23 P3 (3) (SPAdes) | ecosystem: Environmental > Aquatic > Marine > Unclassified | place... | reverse complement strand
CCCCCCTCGGGCCGTGTCCTCGTCGACGAGGAGGTTCGCTCGTTCGACTCGCCGAGAGACGCGATCGACGCCGGCGTCGGGATGATCCACCAGCACTTCATGCTCGTGGATCCGATGACGGTCACCGAGAACATCACCCTCGGCAACGAGCCGCGGAAGTGGGGCGGCCTCGCGGTCGACCGCGCGGCCGCCCGCGAGGCGGTCGTCGAACTCTCGGACCGCTACGGCTTCGACGTCGATCCCGACGCCCGGGTCGAGGACATTTCGGTCGGCGAGCAACAGCGCGTCGAGATTCTCAAGGCACTGTATCGCGGCGCCGACGTGCTCATTCTCGACGAACCGACGGCCGTCCTGACGCCGCAGGAAGTCGAGGAACTGTTCGGCGTCCTCGAAGAACTGACCGCTCAGGGCAAGACGATCATCTTCATCACGCACAAACTGGGCGAAGCGATGCGTGCGGCCGACGACATCACTGTCCTCCGGGACGGTCGCAACGTCGGCAGCGTCAAAGCCGACGAGACGACCCGCGAGGACCTCGCGGAGTTGATGGTCGGTCGCGAGGTCTTACTCGACGTCGACCGCCCACCTGCGGAGACGGGCGACGTCGTCGCGTCCGTCTCGAACGTCGTCGTCGACGACGACCGGGGCGTTCGCGCCGTCGACGACGTCTCGTTCGACGTTCGGGCGGGCGAAGTGTTCGGAATCGCCGGGGTGGACGGCAACGGACAGTCCGAACTCGTCGAGGCGCTGACGGGGCTTCGACGCCCCCAACACGGCCGGATCGAATTTCTGGGCGACGACGTCACCACCGACTCCCGCCGACAGCGGATCGAGGAGGGGATGGCATACATCCCCGAAGACAGGCAGGAACGCGGCCTCGTGATGGACTTCGACCTCACCGAAAACGCGCTGTTGGGGAGTCAGCATAGCAAAGAGTTCGGTCCGAACGGCCGCATCGACTGGCCGGCGACCAGAGCCCACGCGGAGGCGATCATCGACGAGTACGACGTTCGACCGCCGGACGCCGACGCGATCTCGGAGTCGCTGTCGGGCGGGAACCAACAGAAGTTCATCGTCGGCCGCGAGTTCGAGCGCGACCCCGAACTCGTCGTCGCCTCACACCCCACTCGCGGCGTCGACGTCGGCTCGATCGAGTTCATCCACGAGCGGCTCTTGGAACTCCGCCAGCAGGGCGTCGCGATCCTGCTCGTCTCCTCGAAGTTAGAGGAGGTCCAGGGGCTCTCGGATCGACTCGGCGTGATTTACGAGGGCGAGTTCATCGACGTGGTCGATCCCGACGAGACGACAGAAGAGGAGCTTGGATTACTGATGGCCGGAGAACACCCGGACGAAGACGACGCGGACGTATCGACCGACGCGACAGAGAGCGGTTCGGCCGAGGCCGCCACGGGCGGTGACCGGACGTGAGCGTCGGCGACCGCGCCCGCGACGTGCTCGCCCGTCTGGCCGATGCCTCGGCCACCGAGCGGATCCTCATCAGCACGGCGGCGCTCCTGCTCTCGATCCTCGTCGGTGCCGTCTTGGTGCTCGTCGCCGGTCGGATGACGGCGTGTACGCCGAACGAGGCGGTCTACTACTTCGGTACCGGCTTCTGTTACGATCCGATCCTCGTCTTCGATCGGCTCTTCCTCGGCGCACTGGGTGACCCCCTCAGCGGTGGCTGGTCGCCCGACGGGCAGTTCTCGGTCACGCTCCGTGAGACGACGCTCCTGATCTTCGCGGGGCTGTCGGTCGCACTCGCGTTCCGCGCCGGTATCTTCAACATCGGGACGCAGGGCCAGATGGTCGTCGGCGCGCTGGCGACGGCGGTCGCCGTCCTCTGGGGGGCAACGCTCGTCTCGGGCGTCCTCGGAACCGTCGTGTTGGTCCCGTTCGGGATCCTCGTCGGCGCGGTCTTCGGCGGCCTCTACGGCGCCATCCCCGGGCTCCTGAAGGCGTACGCCGACGCCAACGAGGTTATCACCACGATTATGCTCAACTTCATCGCGACCGGGGTGACGCTGTACCTGGTCAGCGGTGTGTTCAAAGACCCAGAGAGTGCGGCGAATCAGACCGTCCCGCTGCCGGAGTACGCACAGTTCCCGACGGTGCTCTTCGGCGGTCGCCAGGACTTCTCGCTCGTGGCGCTGTTCTTCGGGCTGCTCGCGATCGCCGGGCTGTACTACCTCCTCGAACACACGGCGTTCGGATACGACGTCCGCACCAGCGGCATCCAGCCAGAGGCCGCCGAGTACAGCGGCGTCGACGCCCCGCGAACCGTCGTCGCGAGTCTGACGCTGTCGGGCGCGCTCGGCGGCGTCGCCGGGGCGATGTACGTGATGATGATCCTCGGAACGTTCCAGACGGGCGTTCCCTCCTACGGTTTCGACGGCATCACGGTCTCGATCCTCGCCGGCAACAACCCGCTCGGGGTCGGTATCGCCGCGCTCCTCTTCGGCGTGCTCAAGAGCGGGACGACCGTCGTGCAGTTCGCGACCGACGTCCCGCCGCAGTTGGTCGGCGTGCTCCGCGGGCTCATCATCCTCTTCGTCGCGATGCCGGAGTTCTTCCGGCTCGTCGGAAAGCGCATCACAGACACCGGGTCCCGTGCGGTCGCGACAGACGGCGGACGCCCGGAGCCAGCGGCCGGAAGCGCTGGCACGTCCGGCGACGACGGGGGTGAATCCGATGAGTGACGCGACGGGCAGCGTGTCGGAGGAGCCCCGACGCGACGAATCGGACGGCCTACTCGATACGCACTCGCCGCGGAAAATCGTGGCGTGGGCCACGGTCGGCGGACTGGCCGTCCTGCTCGCGGCCGGCGCGCTCTTTCCGAACTCGCTCGCCGGCACGCTCTCGGACGTCATCACCAGCCGCAACACGCTCGCGTCGGCGCTGCGGCTCTCAGTTCCGATCGCCTTTGCCGCGCTCGGTGGCATCTTCGCCGAGAAGTCCGGCGTGATCAACATCGGGCTCGAAGGCCTGCTCATCATCTCGGCGTTCACCGCCGTCTACGTGACCGACGCCACGGGCGGCGTCTGGCTCGGATTCGGTGGCGGAATCATCGCGAGCACGCTTCTCGCCGCGCTCTTTGCGGTCGTCACGATCCGGTTCCGAGCCGATCAGATCATCGCCGGGCTCGCGGTGTGGCTGATCGCGCTCGGTCTCGCGCCGTTCGCCTCGCAGGTCATCTACGGCGGGCCGAACACGTCGACCGTTCCGACGATCGGCGCCATTTCGGTACCGGTCCTCTCGGAGGTCCCGTTCTTCGGCGCGCTCTTTTCCGCGTCGCCGTCGGTGTATCTGCTCTTTCTGGCGGTCGCGCTCTCGTGGTACGTCTTCGAGCGCACGTCGTTCGGTCGGTGGATCCGCGCCAGCGGCGAGAACCCGAAGGCGCTCGACACCGCGGGGGTGAACGTCGCACACGTCCGGTACGCTGCGGTACTTCTCTCCGGTGTGCTCTCTGGGATGGGTGGTGCGGCGCTGTCGCTGGACCTCGGGCAGTTCACCGGAAACGGCCCGACGATGGTCAACGGTAAGGGATTCATCGCCATCGTCGCGTACCTGTTCGGCAACTACAATCCGATCGGCGCGTTCCTCTCGACGATGCTGTTTGCGGGCCTGGACGCGATGCAGACCGCGCTCCAGTTGCAGGGCATCGGCGTCCCCCGACAGCTCATCCGGATCACGCCGTTCGTGATCGTGATCGTCATCCTCGCGCTGGTCGGTCGGACGCGGACGCCCGAGGCGGCCGGCGAGTACTACGAATCCGGCGAGGAGTGACGTCCCGACCGGCCCACTCGGGCCGTCGCACAGATAAAGAGTTTTCCGCTCGCACGCGAGAGACGGAACGATGAGTACCTCCCACGAGTACGACGTCGTGGTCGTCGGTGCGGGGACGGCTGGCTGCTACGCAGCGGCCACCGTCGCCAGAGAGGGCCTCGACGTCGCCATCGTCGAGCGGAAAACAGCCGAGGAAGCCGGACACATCGCGTGCGGTGACGCGCTGAAGGGCGCGGACGCATTCCCGGAGGCGATACCGAAGTCCCAGATCGAGGGCGCCTTCACGAACACGGGCGTCGATCACGGGCGCTTCGAGATCCCACAGGAAGACACCGTCCTCGAGATTCCCGTTCCCGGCGAACTCGCGGTCATCGACCGCTGGGAGTACGGCCGCCTGATCATCGAGGGCGCCGAATCCGCCGGCGTCGACTTCCACTACGACACGGTGGTTCAGGACGTCACCCAGGACGACGACGGAACCGTCACCGGAATCCGCGGGACGCACAAGGGCGACGTCGTCACCTACGACGCCGACGTCGTCGTCGACGGTGCGGGCTCGCTGTCGCTCCTGCAGGACAAGACCGACTTCTCGGACGCCACCTTCGATACGAACGTCTCGTACTCGCAGTTCTGCTCTGCGTATCGGGAGATCGTCGAAGTCCCCGAGCCTGTCGAGTGGGACGACGCGCTCGTCTTCAAGCCGACAGAGCGCGCCGCGGGCTACCTCTGGTACTTCCCCCGCACCGAGACCACCATCAACGCTGGGCTGGGCTTCCAGATGAACGAAGAGCCGATGAAGCTCGTCGACGACTTGCGTCGCGACCTCCAGCACCGCCCCGAGTTCGAGGGGGCGACGGTCACGGACAAACTCGGCGCGGCGCTGCCGACGCGCCGCCCCTACGACTCCGCGGTCGCCCCCGGCTTCCTCGCCGCTGGCGACTCGGCGGGCCACGTCAACCCCACGACCGGCGGCGGCATCGCCGGCGCGGCCTACGCGGGCACCTACGCCGGCGAGCAGGCAGTCAAAGCGATCTCCGAGGGCGACGTCGGCGAGGAGAACCTCTGGCGCTACAACGAGCGCGTGATGGACCACTTCGGCGCGCGCTACGCCGGCCTCGACGTCTACAACATCCTCTCTACTGCGGTCGACGTCGACGACCTGATGGGGCTTCTCGCGTCGCTCCCCGGAGAAAAGCTCGCTGAGGCGCTGTACTCCGGCACGACCTCTTTCGGCCCGACATTGCTCGCGAAGACCGCGAAAGACTCCTACGGCTACTGGGGGCTGATCCTGAACTTCTACAAGACGAAGAACCTCGCAGACGACCTGATGCAACACTACGGCCGGTATCCGGGCCGCCCGGAGGCACTCGACGTCTGGCAGGCAGAGCGCGACCGCCTGATGGATGACATCTACGCGGTCACCGGCGCGGACCCGAAGTACTGAGCCGGCAGTGACCGGGGAGCCGTCTCCCAGATCATACTCCCTTCGCCGCAGTCTCCGTTCGCTGACCTCTTACCGCGCGAGACATCCGAGTTGTCGAGTGTCTCGGTTCAGCCTGACCTCACCCTCCAGTCCGATTGCCGTCTCTGGGGTGGTTCAGCGTTGCCCTACCGGAAGGCTGCTCTCCTATGATTGGATCGTCTCGTCGCACTGCTCGCTGTCGACTCCGCGCGCCGAAAAATTTAGGACTACCTAAAAATCCGAAAGAGGTTTGTGTGTTTAGGCCGGCCTAAATAATATGTTCCTCAGACTGCGCCGGCCCGCGCCGCCCGCGTGGGGAGCCCCTGCATCAGAGTGGGCTGTGGCCGTACACGGCCTGCTCACCGGAGTTGCGGCCAGGGTCGAGACAGAGCCAGTACAGATACCCTCGTCCACTTCGACGGCCTCGCTTGAGCGGATCGATAGACAGTGCACACACGCCGGGTCTGGATGAGGAAGATGACTGTGGAACGTCACAGCGGTCGTCTTCACGGTTCCCGTATCCTCCTCTACTGCGGTGTTCGGCGTGAACGAGACGGAGAGTGCCTCGGGTTCCGGACAAACACCGAATCGAGCAACGGATGAGCGCTCCGTCGCAGTACCTCCTCGGACTGTACGTCGCAGAGTGCCGCGAGGCGACGCCGGTCTCGCCGGGCGTCGTCGCTGATCTCGTCGGCCGGTCGCCAGCGACGGTCATCGAAGCGTTTCGGCAGTTCAAAGACGAGGGCCTTCTCGTCTACGAACCGTACGAGGGCGCGACACTAACTGAAAGCGGCCGCGTACGAGCAGCAGAGTTACACGACACGTACGTCGTGCTGTCGTGGTTCTTTCGGAGCGTCCTCGACCTCGACGACTACGAGACCGAAGCGATGGAGATGGCGGGCGCCGTGAGCCCGGCGGTCGCATCGCGGCTCACGTCTGTCCTTCCGTACGAAGAGAACGGTTAACGACCTCAGAGATCGTTACGGCCCGAAAAATGACCGGCGGGAGACGATCGACAACGACTCCGATCGTTCGGTGCTCCGACGCGGCGCGGAGGATGGCGGTTAAAACGGCGGCGAGTAGTCTTCGTACTCTTCCATCTCCTCCATCTCGTCCGTCTTGTCGGGCATCACTGCGGCCCGCGGACCGCCTGCTCGACGGACAGTCACCTTCGAGACTTCGTCGAGTTCGTCGGGGAGGCGGTGTCGAATCGCGCGCATCGTCATCGGTGCGATACCGCAGCCCGAGCAGGCACCGCCGATGGCGACCGTCACTTCGCCGCTCTCTTCGTCCACGTCCTCGATCTCGAAGTGTCCGCCGTGCTCTTGGATCTGCGGCACGTTGTTGCTCAGATAATTCCGCGTCCGTCGTTCGAGGCTTTCAGCGCTCATACATCTCAATTTAGGCGTGTATTGCAGATAAATCTATGCTGTTTGGCGGTCCTAAAACAAACATTCGGTTGTTTGGGTGTCCTAAAAGTGGACAATAAGGAAACTATAGTCCGCAGGACGGCTCGGGGCCGCCCCGTGGCAGCCGACCCCCCGAGTGGATCAAACGGTACGGTTCGCTCCCTGTGAACGCGGTGCGACAGCCACCCGGTTGGCCGCTTTCTATTTTCGAAGTGAGACGACGACGTCGCCGTCGCGTTCTCCAATATCGACGAGGCCGTCAGCAGCGAGATCGTCGAGCAGCCCCCGAAGCCACTCTCTCCCGTACGTTCCGTCGGGCGCGTAGTCGACCCGCACCCGCGGACCCAACTCGTCCAGCGCGAGCTCGTCGTACTCTTTGAGCGTCGAGACGACCCGCCCGCGCATCTGTCGACGGCTTCCCTCGAACTTCGGTTGGGTGGGGACATCGGGGGCGGTGAAGTCTCCGGTTTCGTAGGCGTGACACCACTCGCGCCACGGACACCCGGCTTCGTCGCACTTGGGCACCTTCTCGCAGGCGACGCCGCCCAGTTCCATTATCGCGTTGTTCCAGACGCGGGATCGACCGCCTGGCATCAGTCGCTCGGCCCCGCGCTCGAACGCTGTGTCGTCGTCCGGGACGTCGAAGGCGCGGTACAGCACGCGCTTTACGTTCGTGTCGACGACGGCGTCGCCGTTGTTGAACGCGAACGACGCGACCGCGTTCGCCGTGTACGGCCCGACGCCCATCAGTTCGGAGAGTTCGTCGGGCGTCTGCGGGAACGACCCTCCGTAATCGTCTCTGACCTGCCGTGCCGCCTCGTGGAGGTACTTCGCGCGGTTGTTGTAGCCGAGCGAGTGGTCGCTCCAGAACGCGACGACGTCGGCGCGGTCGGCGGCAGCGAGGTCCGCTGCGGTCGGCCACCGATCGAGGAAGTTCTCCCAGGCGTCGACGACGCGGTCGAGTTGCGTCTGCTGGCTCATCACCTCCGAGACGAGAATCTCGTAGGGATCGTCGGTCTCGCGCCAGGGAAACGCGCGGTGGTCGGCCTCGTACCACGACACGAGCGCGTCGCGGACGCTCGATAGGGCTTCCTCGTCGATCCGGAGCGCCTCGCCGTCGGTCATCGTCGAAGTCTGGGACCGGCGGGGCTTGTGGATTCTGATCGACGCTTGCGAACCCCATCGAGGGCGCACCGAGACGAAAGCCGTTTGGCCGCGCCACCCGAGAGGCTGGGGTATGAGTCTCGACGAACTCACCGCGGACGTGGAGTCGGCCTACGGCGACCTCGACGAGGAACAGTCGGTGTCGCTGGACCGGGAGACGCGCCACGAACTCGCGATGCTCGCGGCGGCGTTCGGTACCGAGGAGACAGACGAGCTGCTCCGGCGCGCGGTCCACCTGCTCTTTCAGACGACCGTCGACCGCGGGACGCTCGATTTCCATCTCCGACAGGACTACGACGTGACCTACGACGAATACCTCTCTGGGATGACATTCGAGGAGATGACGGGGCAGAACCAGTTCCCGCAGCGCGACGACGAACGCCGCTATCAGATGTAGCGTCCACCGTCGGCAGCGGGCGACGGGGCTGCCGAAGCGGAGAACTTTATCCCGACTCGCCGACGAAAACGGATATGGACACCGACGAAGTCGAACGACGGATCGAAGCGGGGATCGAAGACGCGGACGCACAGGTCACGCTCCCGCGCGTCCCCGACGAGGACCACGAGGACGCGCACTTCGCCGCCGTCGTCGTCTCGCCCGCGTTCGAGGGGAAGTCGCTCATCGAACAGCACCAGATGGTCTACGACGCGCTCGGCGACACGATGACCACCGAGATCCACGCGCTGGAGATGAAGACCTACACGCCTGCGGAGTACGAGGAGTTCGCGGGCGACGCGGCCTGATCGCCAGGCGATCGCGAAACGGCACTCACGTTTGTCTCGACAGCGTCAGCCGCTGAACTGCCGCTCGAACCGCGTGATGGCGTCGTCGGTGCCGGCGACGACGACCTCGTCGTCGGCCCGAAAGCTGAACTCGGCCGGCTCGAACTCGGTGATCGTCGCTTCGTCTCTGATGATCGCGACGACTGTACTTCCGGTTTCGGCCCTGACGTCCGCTTCGACGAGCGTCTCACCGGCGAGGCCCGCTGCGGGCATCCGGACGACGCTGATCTGTTTGTCGTACGCGAGCACCTCCTCGTCCTCGAACGCGGTCGACGCCAGCATCCGACCGCTGACCGTCGCAAGCGACTGGACGTAATCAGCGCCCGCACGGTACAACTTCTGCACGTCCTCTTCCTCGTTGGCCCTGACGACGATCTGGAGGTCGGGATTGAGTTCGCGGGCGATGAGCGTCGTGAAGATCGCGGTCGTGTCGTCGGCGACGGTGAGGACCAGCGCCGACGCGTCTTCGATGCCCGCTTCTCGCAACACGTCCGGGTCGCGCGCGTCACCGATCACGTCGACGTTCTTCGCGGCCTCGATGTCGAGGACAGTCAGCCGAGAGCTGGTTCGTGCCAGCGCCTCGTAGGCCGCTTTCCCGGAGTCGCCGTAGCCGGCGAGGACGATGTCCTGTGAGGAGAACCGCCGGACGGTCGAGGTCGTCGCCTCGCGGAGCCCCTTCACCTGCGAGTACTCCCCGGCCACCAGCAATCGCGTGCCGTCCTCCAGCACGTCCGCGGGCTCGATCGGCGTCTCGAACTGGCCGTCGAACCAGACGCCGATGACGTTCACGCCGAAGCGTTCGCGCAGTCTCGCTTCGGCGAACGTCTGGTCCGCGAGGTCGCTGTCGGCTGCGACCGTCACCTCGATTACCTCGAAGTCCTCGTCGATGGCGACGCCGGCGTCGAGGTTCGTCCTGACGGTCGTCGGCACCTCCTCAGCCAGGCTCTCGCCGAGCAACTGCCGCGGCGAGAGGACGCTCTCGGCGCCAGCGACGCGGTGGTACTGCGCGAGATCCGTGTCCTGGACGAGCGTGATGATTCGTACTTCGGGAGCGGCGTCGCGCGCCGCAAGCGCGATGCTCGCGTTGGTGTCGTCGGCGACGTCGGCGACGACGGCGACTGCCGACTGCACCTGCGCGTTTTCGAGCGTCTGGGTGGATTCCGGGTCGCCGTGGATGACCTGATAGTCGTCTTCGTGTAACTCCCGCGCCGTGTCGGCGTCGGCTTCCACGAGGACGTACTCGCGGTCGCGGGCGTCCAGTTCCGTGATGAACGTGTCAGTGTGAGGCGTGTGTCCGCAGATGACGACGTGGTCTCGGAGATCCGCGACCGACTCGGGCGCGGAGGGCGTGAGTACGTCGCGGAGCCACGGGACGGCGAGCACGTCGACTGCGGTGAGGATCAGACCGATGCCGGTGAGTTGCATCACGATCGCCAAGGCGTTCATCCGAAACGTCTGCCAGGGGGCGTCCTCGCCGTAGCCCGTCGTCGTGAACGTCTGGATGACGACTTCGAGAGAGCGATACAGCGGCTGTGGCCGGTTCTCCCAGTGGGCCATCCCGGCGTTGTACACGGCGGTGAAGACGAGCGTCGTCAGGACGACCAGCGCGAGGTAGTAGACCCCCCGACGGGTACGGAACGCCATATCTGCGCGTACAGGGCACCGATAGTTATACTGTCGGACGCGAGCCGGGACGGCGACGCGTCGGCTGCGATTGCGGCCGCTCTTGGGTCACGGGCGAATCGAACCGACGGGTTTTACGCGCCGGCCGGTCGTCGCTCCGAGTATGTCCGACGACGAGTATCGCATCGAGCGGGACAGCCTCGGAGAGATGCAAGTGCCGGCGGACGCCTACTGGGGCGCACAGACCCAGCGGGCGGTCGAGAACTTCCCGATCTCGGGTATCGGCTTCGGCCGGCGCTTCGTCCGGGCGCTCGGCGTCGTCAAGAAGGCGGCCGCGCAGGCGAACCGCGACCTCGGCCTCCTCGAAGCGGAGACTGCCGACGCCATCGTCGAGGCGGCCGACGAGGTCATCGCCGGCGAACACGACGACCAGTTCCCCGTCGACGTCTTCCAGACCGGATCGGGGACGTCCTCGAATATGAACGCCAACGAGGTCATCGCCAACCGCGCCGCGGAACTCCGCGGCGAGTCCATCGGCGACCGCGTGGTCCACCCGAACGACCACGTCAACTACGGGCAGTCCTCGAACGACGTGATCCCGACGGCGATGCACGTCGCCGCGCTCGAAGCGGTCCAGAAGGATTTGGTGCCGGCGCTGGAGACGCTCGCGGAGGCACTCGAAGCGAAAGAAGCGGAGTTCGACGGCGTCGTCAAGACCGGCCGCACGCACCTCCAGGACGCGACGCCGATCCGGCTCGGTCAGGAGTTCGCCGGCTACCGGACACAGGTCGAGAAGGGAATCACGCGCGCAGAGAACGTCAGCGACCACCTCGGCGAACTCGCGCTCGGCGGCACCGCTGTCGGAACGGGCCTCAACACTCACCCGGAGTTCCCCGAGCGCGCCGCGGAGTACATCTCCGAGGAGACCGGTCTGCAGTTCCGCCCGGCCGACAGCCACTTCGAGGCGCAGGCCGCACACGACGCGATGAACGAGGCCCACGGCGCGCTGCGGACGGTCGCGGGCTCGCTCAACAAGATCGCGAACGACCTCCGACTGCTGGCGTCGGGTCCGCGCAACGGCCTCGGCGAGGTCGAACAGCCCGAAAACCAGCCCGGCAGTTCGATTATGCCCGGCAAGATCAACCCCGTCGTCGCCGAGGCGGTGAACCAGGTCCACAAGCAGGTCGTCGGCAACGACGCCGCGGTCTCGGCCGGGGCCGCGGAGGGCCAGATCGATCTGAACCTCTACAAGCCGGTCATCGCTCACAACTTCCTGCAGTCGAGCGAACTGCTCTCGAACGCCTCGGAGGTCTTCGCCGAGCGCTTCGTCGCCAAACTGGAAGCCAACGAGGAGGTCTGTGAGGAGCAGGTCGAGCGCTCGATGGCGCTGGCGACGGCGCTGAACCCGACGATCGGCTACGACAAGGCCAGCGAGGTCGCAAAGACCGCGCTCAAAGAGGACAAGACCGTCCGCGAAGTCGTGATCGAGAAGGGCTACCTCACGGAAGACGAGGCCGACGAGGTACTCGACCCCGAGACGATGACGCATCGCGGAATCCTCGGCGACGACTGAGCCGTCGATCGGAGTCGACGATTTCGATTCACGCGCCGTTTTCCGCCCCGACCACGTCCAGAATTTTTACGCTCGCCGTCGTACCGGGCGCTATGGCGGGCCCATCTCCCACCGAACTGCGTCGCGTCGTCGAGCAGTTCCCGACGCCACCCGACTCCGAGCGGTTCGACCGCGCTGACGACCTCCTCGACGGCGTCTACAGCGCGATGGCGCGGTCGTGGTATCCCGAATTGCAGCGCCGCGCCGACGCCTACGCAGACGGCGACGTCCTCCGGGAGGCGGTGCTCGAACACGTCGAGTCGGTGCCGTCGTTCCGACTGTCCGACGGCGCGACGCCGCTGCGTGACCGTCGGGAAGCGCTCCGGCGGGCGGCCGACGCCCTCGACGAGATCGCGGCGGTATCGGCGTGGTACACGGATCTGTGGGGGTTGCTGTCGGACCGCCCCGAGGACCGGACGTTCTTCGAACGCCTCCTCCACGACTTCGGATACGCCCTGGCGCACGGGCTGTTTCTGGGTGCGTCGTCGCCCGAACAGGTAGTGCGGCGGCTCCGCGTGGCTTACCGCTCGGTCGGCGTCCGGATCGACGAAACCGGCTCCGACGCCGGGTGCGAGCGGACGGCGTTCACCTGCCCGTACCGCAACGTCGCGGCCGGTCGCTACGGCGAGCGGTGGGTGTGTCACGAGAAACTGGACCGCGTCGACGACGGCTACGTGACGTACCTGCGAGAGCGCGGGATCGACTACCAGCGCCCGCGGGGCTGTCCCGACTCCGAGCAGTGCTACTCGACGGTCGCGAGAGACGGTCCACGGCAGTGGTGGCCGCGTACGTCGCCCGCGGCCGTCAGGGAAAACGCCGGCCCGTGACCCGACGAGACCGCCCCCGCGACGGTGTCGGATTCGATCTGGAGAGCGTTCGGCGCATCCAGCGCAGCTACGGGACCTGGGCGCCGCTCTACGACTGGTTCGCGCGAGCGACGTCCTCGGTCGGCGGCGTCCGCGCCGGGTGCGTGGCGGCGCTCGATCTCGACCCCGGAGACACGGTCGTCGAGTTCGGCTGTGGTCCCGGCGTCAACCTCCCAGCGCTGCGTGAGGCCGTCGGCCCCAGGGGGCACGTCGTCGGCGTCGACATCACGGGGCCGATGCTCGATCGAGCCCGATCGCGCGTGGCCCAACAGGGCTGGGAGAACGTCTCACTCGTGCGGGGCGACGCCACTACGCCGCCGATCAGCGCGGTCGACGGCGTCCTCGCGACGTTCGTGACGTCGCTGTTCGATGATCCCTACGCGGTCGTGAGTCGGTGGTGCGACCTCGCCGACAGCGTCGTCGTAGCGAACTTCGTCCCCCGGGGGAGTAGACCCGCGAACGCGGCACTCGATCTGTTCGTTCGCCTCAACGGCCGACTGTTCGACGTCGAGAGCGACGACGCGCTTTCCCTCCTCGACGAGCGGACGGCCGACTCGCAGCGCGCGCTCGCCGACTGTATGGACGAGGTTGCGTCCGAGGAGTACGTTTTCGGGACGATCGCCGTAAACGCCGGCCGGAGAAGTACCGAACACAGCGCCCGAGAGTAGCCCGTCGCGAACGAGACACCGACGAGTACCGCACTCGTTCGTATCGCGGCATACCGTTTCTCGCCCCCGCGAAAAGATCGATACGTTGATACCCGAACCCGTCGATTTTCAGGTATGCAGGGTCTCCAGTACAGTCGCGACAGCGGTCGGGATCTCCTCGAATGCCGACACTGCGGCGCGACCTTCCCGGAGGGAAAGGCGACGACCGACGGCTGGCACTACGCCTGCCCCGAGTGCGAGGAAGGACGCGGCATCGGCGACGGACTGCGCCGGCTGTAATCGACGCCGACCGCTCGCCCGTCGCGGTGTGAGTACGACCCCCGCGAACGCGACGCCCGTGAATACGACACCCGCAAACGCGCTACCCCTGAACGCGACCCCCACGGCACCCGCCGGCGCGGACTGAATCATTTTTTACGCCGGGGGCTCGCACTCATTCGTAATGACCGCGTACGACTACGACGATCTCGGCCTCGTCGCGGGCCTGGAGATCCACCAGCAACTCGATACCGCGACGAAGCTGTTCTGTGGGTGCCCGACCGAGGAGCGCGACCCGGACGCGGCGACGCGCTCGTTCACGCGCTACCTGCACCCGACGAAGAGCGAACTCGGCGAACTCGACGAGGCCGCGCTCGAAGAGAGCCGCGTCGAACGGGAGTTCGAGTACCTCGCCTACGACACGACCTGTCTCGTCGAGGAAGACGAGGAGCCGCCGCACCGACTCGACGACGAGGCGCGCGACGTGGTGCTCCAGATCGCCGAACTCCTCGATATGGAACCGGTCGATCAGGCCCACGTGATGCGAAAGCTCGTCATCGACGGCTCGAACACCTCGGGGTTCCAGCGGACGTCGCTCATCGCTCAGGACGGCGAGATCGAGACGAACGACGGCCCTGTCGGCGTCGAGGACCTGATGCTCGAAGAGGAGTCCGCCCAGCGCGTCGAAGAGCGCGGCGACGACGTCACGTTCTCGCTGGACCGCCTCGGCGTCCCGCTCGTCGAGATCGGCACGCGCCCCGACATCGACTCCCCGGAGCAGGCCCAAGAGGCCGCCGAGACGATCGGGATGCTCCTCCGGTCGACCGGCGCGGTCAAGCGCGGTCTCGGGACGATCCGCCAGGACGTGAACGTCTCGATCGCGGAGGGTGCCCGCGTCGAGATCAAGGGCGTGCAGGCGCTCGACCAGATCGACGAGATCGTCCGCCAGGAGGTCGGCCGCCAGGTCGAACTACTGGACATCCGCGAGCAACTGCACGAGCGCGACGCGTCCGTCGGCGACGTGACCGACGTCTCTGAGGTGTTCGCCGACACCGACTCGGGCGTGATCGGCGGGGCGCTCTCTGACGGCGGCTCCGTGATGGCCGTCCCGCTGTACGGCTTCGACGGACTCGTCGGGCGCGAGATCCAACCCGACCGCCGCCTCGGAACCGAACTGTCCGATCACGCGAAGCGACACGGTGCGGGTGGCATCTTCCACACCGACGAACTGCCGGCCTACGGCGTGACCGACGAGGAGGTCGACGCGCTCCGTGAGGCGGTAGACGCCGGCGACGACGACGCGGTCGCCATCGTCGCGGCCGACACCGAGACGGCGGAGCTCGCGATCGAGGCGGCCGCCGAGCGCGCGAAGACGGCCATCGAGGGCGTGCCCGAGGAGACGCGCGGTGCCAACGACGACGGAACGACGCGCTACCTCCGTCCGCTCCCAGGCGCGGCGCGGATGTACCCCGAGACGGACGTGCCGCCGGTCGAACTCGACCCCTCGGAGGTCGAGACGCCGGAACTGCTCATCGAGAAGGTCGAACGCTACCAGTCCGAGTTCGACCTCGACGCGGGCCTCGCCGAGCAGGTAGCCTACGGCCGGCGGATGCCGCTGTTCGAGCAGGCGGTCGAGGAGGGCATCGACGCGACGTTCGCGGCCGGACTCTTGGAATCGACGCTGACCGAACTCCGCCGCGACGACGTCGCCGTCGCGGAACTGACCGACGAGCACCTCCTCGCCGTGATGCACCTCGTCGAGGACGGTGACCTCGCGAAAGAGGGCGTCCAGGACGTCCTCGCGACGCTGGCCGAGAACCCCTCGCTCTCGGCCGAGGACGCCGTCGAGGAAGCCGGCCTCTCCGGCGTCTCCGAGGACGAAGTCCGCGAGGCCGTCTCGGAGGTCGTCGACCGCAACGCAGACCAGGTGGAAGCCGAGGGGATGGGCGCGTTCTCGGCGTTGATGGGCGAAGCGATGGGCGCGCTCCGCGGGAAGGCTGACGGCGAGATCGTCAGCGACGTGCTGCGTGAGGAGATACAAAAGCGGGCCTGAACACCGACGCGACCGACAGGACTGTATACATCTGCGTACCGTTTTCACCGACTGCTCAGTGCGCAATCAGTTGCAAACGCTACTACTATCCGTGCTATCAATTCCCAATACCAGATGTGATATCTGGTGGCAACTCTTTTCACCGTGGTGATATCTGACGGTATATGGCGGAGATCACGAACGAATGGGGAAATACTGCGGGGAACGGGGACGGACACGAGGGGATTTTCGAAAAACTCACCAAATACACCCCGAGCGGTCACTCGATTCCGGAAGACACCTGGCGCGGACGGCACAGAAATATCGTCCTGCTATTACTTGTACACATTCCGTTTCTGTTCGCGCTCGGGATGTACGAGGGGACTGAATCGATCAGTGGGGCGACGTTCCCGGCGTACTCGCTGCCAGAAATCTTCCTGCGGCTGGGCGTCCTGTTCGCGTTCGCACTACTCGCAAGCTGGCCTCGGCTCGGCCGCCGCGTCCGGACGTCGCTCGCGACGATCGGGCTGGCGACGGGATCTGCCGTCCTCGTGTACTTCTCGGGCGGCCTGATCGAGGCGCACTTTCACTTCTTCGTCGTGATGGGTGTCGTCGCCGTCTACGAGGACTGGCTGCCGTTCCTCGTCGGTATCGTCTACGTTGCGATCCAACACGGCTACTTCGGGATGACGGCACCGGAGGCCGTCTACAACCACACCGCGGCGATCGCAAATCCGTTCGTGTGGGCGTTCATCCACGCGGCGTTCGTGCTGGCGCTCGCGGCCGCGCTGATGACGAATTGGTACTCGATCGAACGCTCCCGCGAGCAGGCCAGACGGCGGTTAGCCGAGACGGAAGCCGCCGAGGAAGCGAAGGCCGAGGTCGAGGCGAAACAGCGGGAAGTCGAACGCCTGAACGAACATCTCGAAGCCAAGGCGGACGCCTACAGCGCGACGATGGCCCGCGCCGCTGACGGCGACCTCGGCGCTCGGCTCGATGCCGAAAGCGAGAGCGAGGCGATGGTTCAGATCGCAGAGGGATACAACGAGATGATGGACGAGATGGAGACGACTGTCCAGGACATTCAGGCGTTCGCACAGGAGGTGACGGCCGCGAGCGAGGAAGCAAACGTCGGCGCCGAGGAAGTCAAACAGGCGAGCACGGACGTGAGCGAGTCGGTTCAGACGATTTCGGAGGGGACCGACGAACAGCGTGAGATGCTCGAAGAGGTGTACGCGGAGATGACCGACCTCTCGGCGACCGTCCAGGAAGTGGCGTCGTCTGCCGAGGGTGTCGCACAGACCTCACACGAGACGGCAACCACCGCCGACGCCGGCGAGGAGACCGCACGACAGGCGATCGACGACGCCCAGGGCGCACAGTCGTCGATCGATTCGACCGTCGAGCACGTCGAACGCCTCGAACGTCAGATGACCGAGATCGGCGAGATCGTCGAACTCATCAGCGACATCGCAGAACAGACGAATATGCTGGCGCTGAACGCGAACATCGAAGCCGCGCGCTTCAGCGGCGGGAGCGGCTCCGGGAGTGGGGACGGCTTCGCGGTCGTCGCCGACGAGGTCAAGCAGTTGGCCGAAGAGACCCAGGAGTCAGCGAACGACATCGAGCAACTCATCGAGGAGACGCAAGCGCAGACCGAGCGCACGGTCGCGGAGGCTCGCGCGGCCGACCAGCAGATGCAGGAGGGCGTCGAGGCCGTCGAAGACGTACTCGACGCGTTCAGTCAAGTGGCAACGAACACCGAAGAGACCGACAGCGGCATCCAGGAGATCAGCGAGGCCACCGACGACCAGGCCGTCAGCGCCGAGGAGGCGGTCGCGATGGTCGAGGAGGTCTCCGAGATCAGCCAGACGACCGCCGCGGAGTCCGCAGACGTCTCCGCGGCCGCAGAAGAACAGGCCTCCTCGATCACACAGGTCAGCGCCAACGTCGAGTCGCTCACCGAGCAGGCCGAGCAACTCCAGGCGCTGCTGGCGAAGTTCGAGGTCTCTGCAGCGCCGTCACCGGTCGAGAGCCCAAGCCCGACGTCACGAGCGGGACCGGATGTCGCACTGGGCGACGGCGGCCGCTGATTCGGCCCAGAGTCTCTGTTTTCTGATTCCCCACCGCTTTCATTCGATCGGGACCCGAACTGCCGACTCATCCGCGCGTTCCCGGAGCCGCGCGATCCGGTCCTCGATCCGTGGATGCGTCGAGAAGTACTCGCGCAGTCGACGCTCCTCCTCGGAAGGCACCTCGCCGTGCGTCCACAGTGGCGAAACCGAGCGGAAGTCGGGCCTCGTGGCTCGGTCGAGTTTCTGGAGTGCGCTCGCGAGCGCGAGCGGTCGACCCGTCACCTCTGCGGCGCGCTCGTCGGCCGCGAACTCCCGTCGACGCGCGTGCGCTCTGAGGAACAGCGTCGCCGTCACACCGAGGAGCACGACCCCCATCTCGATCCGTGCTCTGAGTCGTCCGGGAACGGTCTCGGCCCACGACCGAGGCTCCCCGCGGAGCCACGCACTGCCGAGCGCGGCCCCCGTCACGAGGAACACGAGCGGCGAGAGGAGCAACTCCAGCGTGATGACGACGAATTGAGTGAGGCTGAGCGCCGTAGTCTGGACGAGGCTGTCGTGACGTTCGAGGTGCGCGAGTTCGTGGGCCAAAAGCGCCTCGAACTCTGCGGCATCGAGCAGGCGAAACAGCGAGGCGTCGACGACGAGTGTCCCACGACCGGGGGTCGCAAGCGCGAGCGCATTTGGCATCCCGAGCCGTGCGACCAACAGCCGGGGGCGCTCGACTGCCATTTCGTCTGCGACCTCCGCGAGCAGATCGTAGACGACCGGCGCACGCGACGCCGGCAGTTCCCACGCGTCGACGGTAGCGAGGATCTGCCGCGTTCCCAGACGAAGGCTCAGAAACGCGACGACGAACGTCCCGACGACGACGCCGAGGACGAGTACGACCGGACTGGGACGGAACTGCCAGATCGTCGTGAGAACGACGATGCTCCCCAGCGCCAAGAGCCCGTAAAACGACAGCACTGCGACCCCGACGGCCATTCGCTGGAGGCGACTCGGCCGGGGTGAATCTCCCTGGTGCCGACTTCCGGGCGGAGGTGCCGACATCTGTTTCGTTACCGTTCTGTTAGGCCGCTCGTTCAGTCTGTGTGGACGCTGTCCGCTGCTGTCCGGTCCTCGCACTCAGAGTCGGCAGCGTCGGCTTCGACGAGGTCGGTTTGGTCGGTGTCGGGGGCGTCTGCGGCGTCGCCGTCCGTGTGATCGCCGAAGGTACGGTCGCCGAGCAGGTCGTTCGCCCGCCGGAAGATGCCGGTGAGTGTGGTGATCTCCCGCTCGGTCGGGTGCGCGCGGCCGAGTAGCCGTCGCATCATCACCCGGGTCTTCTCGCGTTTGTGCTCGCGGCTCTCGATGGAGCGGTGGAACTCCTCGAAGAAGTCGTAAAAGCGGTCGATGTCGGATTCGTCGGCGCGTTCGCGCTCGACGTCCGGCAGTTGCGTCTCCTCGACGGTCAGCGACCGGAGTTCGTACAGGAGAATCGTCGCCGCCTGCCCGAGATTCAACACGGGGTAGTCGCCGCTGGCGGGGATCGAACAGACCTCGTCCAGTCGGGTCAACTCGTCGTTGTCGAGGCCGGTCCCCTCGCGCCCGAAGACGAGCGCCGTCCGCGTGTCGACGGTTTCCAGGCTCTCACGGACCTCGACGGGCGTCTTGAACGGGAACCGCTCGTGCTTTCGGCTGTCCTCGTTCGTGATCGCCGTCGTCCCGATCGTGTGGTAGTTCTCGACGATCTCCTCGAAGGTGACCTCGTCGGCGTTCGGGAGGACGTCCTCGCGAGCGTGGCCGGCGAAGCCGTACGCCTCGCCGTCCTCGCTGAGTTCCGGGGGATCGACCAGTTTCAGATCCGTGAGCCCGAAGTTCTTCATCGCGCGGGCGATGGTGCCGACGTTCCCGGGCGTCTTCGGTTCGACGACGACGACGACGGGGTCGTGACTGCGTCCGGCCATCTATTTCGTCGGGTACTCCCGACCCAGATCGACGTCGTCGAGCGGTTCGTCGTCCGCATCGTCGTCGACAGTCGTAATCTCGCCCGTCCGCAGGTCGATGCGTTTGCGCTCGCCCTCGTACTCTTCGTTCAGGCGGCGATTGAGCTCCGCTGGATCCGGTGGCGTCGGCAGTTCGTCGGGGTCGGTGTCGACGTGTTCGAGGCCGCCGTAGCCCTCGGGAGCGCGGTTGCCGGCGACGAACCACTCGTGGAACTCATCGCGGAACGTCTCCGTGCCGGCGGCCTCGTTGCCGCCCGCCTCGCGGAACCAGTAGAGGAAATCGGCCTCGTGCTCCGAACAGAGGAGCACTTCCTCCATCGGCTCGCCGTAGACGATCTCGGCCTGGTTGCAGCGCTTTTTGTTCTCCTCGCCGTGGACGAGATAGCAGGCGTCGCAGGGCTTGCCCTGCAGGTACGTCAGACGGATGAGACGCTTTCGCGTGTCCTCGGGTACGTCGTCGAGAGACCGGAACTCGCCGTCGTCGGTGAACACCTCCTCCTCGTCGAAGCGCCAGCCGCGGAGGCCGATGCTGACTTTGGCCATCGAGGAACGGTAGCGTGCGGTCGGATAAAAAGAGCGTGCCTCGGGGTGCAGGCGCGACGTTCCAGAGGAAGGCCTCTGGGGGAAGTATCAAGACGCATCGTCGGAAACGCCCCTCTATGCCTGCGGACGAGCCCTCGTCGTCTTCGTCATCATCTTCGTCGTCGCCCTCACATTCCGGCCCCGAGCAGTCCTCGTATCCCGATACGTCGCCGCTGTCGCCGCGGATGGAGGCGCTGCTTCTCGGCCGCGACCCCGACACGGCGGTTCGCCTGTCGGCCGTCGCGGGCACGCTCTTCGCCGTCACGTTCGTCCTGCACCTCCCGCCGCGGCTCGTCGGCTGGCTGTCGTTCCCGTTCGGACTCTTTCTGCCGCTTCTCGTCGGCACAGCCTTCCTCGCGGCCGCGGTCGGTGCGTATCGCAATGACGGTTTCTTCGTCGCGCTCTCGCTTGCCGGCGGTCCGAGCTTCGGCTTTTACCTCCCGCTCGGGCTGTTCGAGCTGACGTATCCCAGTGCAACGGTCCTCGAAGGGCTGACGATCGGCGCGACGCTCACCGTCGTCGTCGGCACAGCCGGCTTCCTCGTCGGCGCGGGCGGTCGACGCGCGCTTCGCCGACGCAGCGACTGACGACGGAGGACCGAGGGCGGCGTCGCCGAGGCTGGGAGCGCCGTCCCCGACTGACGAGCCGCTTCACCGTCGGCACTCGGAGCGTGCGCCTTTTCCTTCCCCCGCGAGAACGCAGGGGTATGGACCCGAAGCGGGAGCTCACGAGTGTCGACCTGGCCGCCCTCGTCACCGAACTGAACCGGTACGAGGGAGCGAAGGTCGACAAGGCCTACCTCTACGGCGACGACCTGCTCCGCTTCCGGATGCGCGATTTCGACCGCGGCCGGGTGGAACTCATCCTCGAAGTCGGCGACGTCAAGCGGGCACACGTCGCAGACCCCGAACGCGTCCCCGACGCACCCGGACGGCCGCCGAACTTCGCGATGATGCTGCGGAACCGACTGTCGGGCGCCGACTTCGCGGGCGTCGAGCAGTTCGAATTCGACCGCATCCTCGTCTTCGAGTTCGAGCGCGGCGACGAGAACACGCGCATCGTCGTCGAACTGTTCGGCCAGGGTAACGTCGCCGTCCTCGACGAGACGGGCGAAGTCGTCCAGAGCCTCGAAACGGTCAGGCTCAAATCACGTACGGTCGCCCCCGGCTCGCAGTACGAGTTCCCCTCCTCGCGTCTCAATCCGCTCACGGTCAGTTACGACGCACTTTCCCGGCGGATGGAGGACTCCGATACCGACGTGGTGCGGACGCTCGCGACGCAGTTGAACCTCGGCGGCCTCTACGCCGAAGAGCTCTGCACCCGCGCGGGCGTCGAAAAGACGATCCCGATCGAGGAGGCCGGCGACGACGAGTACCGCGCGCTCCACGACGCGATCGAGGACCTCCGGACGCGACTCCGCTCGGGCGACTTCGACCCCCGCGTCTACACCGACGACGACGGCGCAGTCGTCGACGCGACGCCGTTCCCGCTGGAGGAACACGAGCGCAAGGGCCTCGACAGCAAGGCGTACGACACCTTCAACGACGCGCTCGACGAGTACTTCTACCGGCTGGAGCTCGAAGACGACGAGCCGGAGGAGACGGGTCGCGAGCGCCCGGACTTCGAGGCGGAGATCGAGAAGAAAAAGCGGATCATCGACCAGCAGGAGGGCGCGATCGAGGGGTTCGAAGAGCAGGCCGACGCCGAGCGCCGGCGCGCCGAGTTACTGTATGCGAACTACGACCTCGTCGACGAGGTGCTCTCGACCGTCCGGGAGGCGCGCGAGAACAGCGTCCCCTGGGACGAGATCCGCGAGACGCTCGCGGCGGGGGCCGAGCAGGGGATCCCCGCGGCCGAAGCGGTCGTCGACGTCGACGGCGCCGAGGGAACGGTCACGATCGAACTCGACGACACCGAGGTGGAAGTCAACGTCGACACCGGCGTCGAGAAGAACGCCGACCGGCTCTACACCGAAGCCAAGCGCGTCGAAGAGAAGAAAGAGGGGGCACTCGCTGCAATCGAGAACACCCGCGAGGAACTCGAAGCGGTAAAACAGCGACGCGAGGACTGGGAAGCCGAAGACGAGGACGAAGACGAAGCCGAGGCGGAAGCGGAACCCGAAGACCGCGACTGGCTCGAGATGGAGTCGATCCCGATCCGCACTTCCGAGCAGTGGTACGAGCGCTTCCGGTGGTTCCACACCTCCGACGGCTTTCTCGTCATCGGCGGCCGCAACGCCGACCAAAACGAAGAGATCGTCACGAAGTACCTGAACAAACACGACCTGTTCTTCCACACGCAGGCCCACGGCGGTCCGGTGACGGTCGTGAAGGCGACCGGCCCCTCGGAGCCATCCGAGGCGGTCGAGTTCCCGGAATCGACGAAACAGGAGGCCGCACAGTTCGCGGTCTCGTACTCGTCGATCTGGAAGGAGGGCCGGTACGCCGGTGAGGCGTATATGGTCACGCCCGATCAGGTCTCGAAGACCCCCGAGTCCGGCGAGTACATCGAGAAGGGCTCGTTCGTCATCCGCGGCGACCGGACGTACTTCAGAGACGTCGCCGCCGAGGTCGCGATCGGTATCCAGTGTGAGGGGGTCACCCAGGTCCTCGGCGGCCCGCCGTCGGCGATCGAAGATCAAGTCGAGACGTCGATTCGCGTCCACCCCGGTCGTTACGCCCAGAACGACGCCGCGAAGATGCTCTACCGGGAGTTCCGCGAACGCTTCACCGACCAGAAATTCCTCAGAAAGGTCGCGACCCCCGACAAGATCCAGGAGTTCCTGCCGCCCGGCGGGAGCGAACTCGTCGAGTAGCACGATTTTCGTACGGCACGCAGTCTCGAATCCGCCCTGAGACCGTTGTTATCACCGGCCTCGGGGTAAGCCGCGCGTACTGTCCGTACGTGGTCTATATTTATCTTTGATGACATCGTACTGTATATTTGGAGCAAATCGGCTGTTCTGCGTCACAGCCCCGGCGGGACGCCCGTCGACGGTCACGGCGCAGCATACAGCCACGCTCGGTGATCATTATGATACAAGACTCACTGCAGTACCTCAGAAACGACGAGAATTGGGTTACGACCGTCCTCATCGGAGGGATCCTCAGTCTGCTGGGCGTCCTGATCGTCCCGACGCTGCTGGTCCTCGGATATCTGGTACGGGTCGTCCGCGGGACGATGCACGGCGAGGAACAGCCACCAGTGTTCGACGAATGGGGTGACCTGTTCACTGACGGGCTCAAGGCGTTCGTCGTCGTCTTCGTCTACGGACTGATCCCCGGGATCATCGCAGCGGTCGTCGTGGGTGGCGGGATCTTCTCGTTCGTCGTGGGCGGCGGATCCGACTCTGCGGGCCTCGTCGGCCTCGGAATGGCAGGGATTCTCCTGGGAAGCCTGCTCGCGCTCGTGTTGAGCCTGCTGGCGGCGTACGTCGTCCCGGCGGCGATCTCGAACCTCGCGCAGACCGACCAACTCGGGTCCGCGTTCTCGATCGGTGAACTCCGTCCCGTACTGACCTCGGGCACGTACGCGACCGCGTGGGTGTACGGCTTCGCGCTCATCATTGCGGCCAGCCTCGTCGCTGGCGCGCTGAACGTGATTCCGTTACTCGGGCTCCTCGCGGGCGGATTCCTCGGATTCTACGCCGCGGTCTCTGCGTACTACCTCATCGGCCAGGCGTGGGGCGAGATCCGCGACGTCGAGATGCGCGAGAGCGACTCCCTCGACGAACAGGCGGCCGTGTGAGGCGAGCGCCGACGGAATCGCCAACCGATTTTTCCGAAACGAAATCCCCTACAGTTACCAACTCGCGCCGATTCCTCCCAGGCGATGCTGTCGGATGCCCTCCACTATCCGCTCGATAGCGACGATTGGCTTCGCACGATACTCATCGGGGGACTGCTGAGCGTCCTCTCGGTGCTCGTCATCCCGGTTCCGCTCCTCCAGGGGTACTACGTCCGCGTGTTGCGCGGCACGACGCGCGGGGAAGCCGCCCCGCCGGCCTTCGAGGAGTGGGGTGACCTGTTCGTCGACGGCCTGAAACTGATCGGCGTCAACATCGCCGTCTCGCTCGTCGTCGTCGTGGCGATGTTCGTCGTCGGGATCGTCACGGGGCTTGGCTCCGCAATCGGGTCCGGTGCGGCTCCCGCGGTCGGATCCGGGGCGAACGGCGGTTTCGGTGGGCTCGGTGGGCTCGGCGGGCTCGTGACGGTCGTCGCGTTCTTCGCTTTCGTCGTGTTCGCGCTGCTGCTCGGGTACGTCGCGCCGGCGATGTTCGCGAACTTCGCCCGCGAAGACTCGATGGCGGCCGCCTTCGACGTCTCGACGGTGCTCGCGGCGGCGACGACCTCCGACTACCTGATCGCGTGGGTGCTCGCCGTCGTCGTCGCACTCGTTCTCGGGACCATCGCGAGCCTGTTGAGTATCGTCGTCGTCGGCATCTTCGCCCTCTTCTACGTGCAGGTCGTGACGTACTACCTGTTCGGTCGCGGCTTCGCCGACGGTCTGGCGGACGCCCAGCGCGGGTCGCTATAGCAGGATCTTTCTCCCCGCGTCCGAAATCGGGGATATGCGAATTTCGAGCCGCGGCCGCGGCGAGGAGGGGCGCGAGCGGATGACGCTCGTCCCCGAGAACGTCGACGACCTGTGGCACCTCTCGCACGTGCTCGAATCCGGCGATCTCGTCTCCGGTGACACCACGCGCCGCATTCAGCGCGACGACGAGAACCTCCGGGACACGGGCGGCCAGCGGGAGCATCTGTTCGTGACGATCGAAGTCGACGACGTCGAGTTCGCACGCTTCGCGAACCGTCTGCGCGTCGGCGGCGAGATCGTCGACTGCTCGCGAGAAGACCAGCTCGGACACCACCACACGCTCAACGTCGAGGAACACGACGAGATCACGATCGAGAAGCATTTCAAACCGGACCAGGTCGAGCGGATCGAGGAGGCCGAGGAGGCCGCCGAGAACGCCGACGTCGCGATCGCGACCGTCGAGGAAGGCGAAGCACACATTCACACGGTCGCCCAATACGGCACCGAAGAGCGCTTCTCGTTCACCGCTCCCACGGGGAAAGGCGAGTACGCCCGCCCGCGTTCGGAACTGTTCGCCGAGTTGGGGAAGGCGCTCTCGCGGATGGACGTCGACGCAATCATCCTCGCCGGCCCGGGCTTCACGAAGCAGGACGCACGGGATTACATCGCGGAGAACCACCCCGACGTCGCCGACCTGCTCACCGTCGTCGACACGGCGGGCGTCGGCGACCGCGGCGTCCACGAGGTGCTGAAACGCGGCGCCGTCGACGAGGTCCAGACGCAGACCCGGATCTCGAAGGAGGCCGAACTTCTCGACGACCTGATGGAGGGCATCGCGACCGGCGAGAAAGTGGCCTACGGGATCGACGAGGTCGCCGAGGCCGCGGAGTTCGGCGCCGTCGCGGAACTGCTCGTCGTCGACGACCGACTCCGACAGGAACGACAGGGCGACGGCGACTGGGACGTCGACGTCAACGAAGTCATCCAGTCGGTCGAACGGCAGGGCGGCGAGGTCACCGTCTTCTCCGGTGAATTCGACCCCGGACAGCAACTCCGGAATCTGGGCGGTATCGCGGCGCTGCTGCGCTATCGGCTGCAGTAACGGTTCTGTCGCGTCGTCTCCGACCTATTCGCCGGTGAGCGCCTGGCTGCCGGGCGCGAAGTCGATCGTCTCCCCCAGGCCGGCTTCCGTCGCCTTCTCGTAGAGCAGGTACGCGCCGGCGACCGTCTCGATGCCGGTCCCGCCGCTGTCGAAGACGGTGATCTCCTCGTCGGACTCCCGACCGGGGGCGTTGCCGGCGACGACGTCGCCCAGTTCGGCGTGGACGTGGTCCTCGTCGACGACGCCTTCCTCGAGTGCGTGGAGGAACGACCCGGCGTCCTGGAACGCGCGGTCGCGGAGGTCGGGCACGTACTTCGCGCGCTCGATGGTCGCGGCGTCGAGTTCGCGCTTCTCGGGGTTGTACTGACCCATCGCGGTGACGTGGGTCCCGTCTTCGAGCGCATCGCCGTCGAAGACCGGCTCGCTGGCGTTCGTCGCGGTCACGACGATGTCGGCGCCCTCGACGGCCGCGGCGGCGGAGGCGACGGCGGCGACGCTCCCGTCGAGTCGCCGGTCCATCTCGCCGGCGAACTCTTCGCGGTGTTCTTTGGTGGGCGAGTAGACCCAGATGGTCTCCAGATCGCGGACCGTCGCCAACGCCCGGAGTTGGCCGCGGGCCTGTGCGCCACTGCCGATAATCGCCGCAGAGTTAGCGTCTTCGCGCGCCAGTTCGTCGGCCGCGACGGCGCCTGTCGCACCGGTCTTGAAGGGATTCATACTCGCGCCGTCGAGCAGCGCGAGCGGTTCGCCCGAGTTCGCATCGAAGATCGGCGTCGTGAACCACGCGTCCTCGGCTCCGAAGCCGGCGGTGTACATATACCCGCCCATCGCCCCGGTGTCCGGGAGTATCGCGGCGTACGTCGTGAGAAAGCCCGGCGGATCGGCGTTGCCGAGTTTCGTTCGCGGTTCGGCGGGAGCCCCCTCGCCGCGCTGTCGGTACGCGTCGCGGACGGCATCGACGAACTCGGCGGGCGTCGCGAGGCCGTCGACGTCCGAACTTTCCAGAAACAGCGTCTCGGTCATAGGACCGCGTTCGACGGCCAGCGGTAAGAACGTGCGGGAAACTGTGAGACGCGGGATTCGGAAACGAATACGCGGAACGTATCGTACAAGAAACGGCGATGCGACAGGGAACTAAACGTTCAGTCGGCGTTCTGCAGCCGAACGTTCTGTCGGGTGTCGGTCCCGTCGAACCCGGATCGGGTACCGGTGGAAACTGGCGCGCGGACGAAGAGGGCGTGTCCGATGATTCCTGCCGCGACGGCGGCCGCGATGGGCACTGCTTGGGTGAGAGAGAGGCTGGTCTGCATAAGGCCGCCGGTCAGGCCGAACAGTGCGAGTGGAATGAGTCCGAGAACGTAGTCGTAGTACCCTGTCATAATACAATATATACTACGGGTGTAGGGAATATAATTGTTTCCCATTGCTAACTGATATATTCGTAGTCGCTGTTTGGAAGGTTTCTCATAAGTTATGAGGGGCAAAGCCGACTCAGAAACGCTCAGAGCCGGAAAAATTGGGTCGTCGAATTGTGCGATTTGCACGTTTTTACTTGTGTTTTAGCGTTGGACGGTAACACACCACTCTGATCAGCGTGCCCCACATCGGAGCGTTGAACTGACCGCTCCTCGGAACGTACGACGTGAACTCGAACGATCGGTCGATCGTCGCGTTGGTGATGCTCGCCCACGGGATGGTCCACACCTACGAGCTTTCGATCCCGATCTTCGTCTCGATCTGGCTCACGGAGTTCGACGTGCTCTCGCTCGGCGTCGCCGAGTTCGAGGTGACGGCGGCCACGCTGGGACTGGTCGTGACCGCGGGGTACGGTCTCTTCGGCGTGGGCGCGCTTCCGGGGGGCGTGCTCGTCGACCGAATCGGCTCGCGGAGACTCATCACGCTCTGTCTGTTCGGGATGGCTGGCTCGTTCGTCCTCCTCGGCGTCGCGCCGAACCTCCTCGTGGTCACGCTCGCGCTGCTCCTGTGGGGCGCGGCCGCGAGCGTCTACCATCCGGCGGGCCTGACGCTCCTCTCGAAGGGCGTCGAAGAACGCGGCACGGGCTTTGCCTACCACGGAATCGCCGGGAACGTCGGCACCGGATTGGGCCCGCTGCTGACGGCGATTCTCCTCCTGTTCGTGGACTGGACGATCGTCGCCGTCGTTCTCGCCGTGCCGGCGCTCGTCGCCGGCGCGTACGCGATCCGCGCACGGTTCGACGAGACCGCGGCCGTCGCATCTGATAACACGGCCCCCGACGGTGAAGATGGAACCGGCGGCGACAGCAGAACCGAAGGCGGCGTCGCCTCGCTTGCGGAGTTCGTCTCCGAGTCGCGGCGGCTCTTCGCGGGGGCGTTCGCGCTGGTCTTCGTCGTCGTGATGGCGTCGGGGCTGTACTACCGGGGCGTCCTGACGTTCCTCCCGAACCTCCTCGAATCCTTCCCGGCGTTCGCGCCGATCCCGCTGACGTCGCTGCTCCCGCCGTTCCTCACCGACGCGCTGGGCATCCCGCCCGGATCGGGACGCTCGCTCAATCCGGAGCGGTACTTCTACTCTGGACTGCTGATCGTCGGCGTCTTCGGCCAGTATCTCGGCGGCAAACTCACCGACCGGATGCCGGTCGAATACGGATTGGCGGGCGGGTTCGGCCTGCTGGCCGTCCTCGCGGTCGTGTTCCTTCCCGCCGCGAACGCGGGGCTCGCACCGCTCTTGGTCGTCGGTGCGGTGCTCGGTTGTGCGCTCTTTCTCGTCCAGCCGTTCTATCAGGCGACCGTCGCGGAGTACTCGCCGGCCGGCACGCGCGGCCTCTCGTATGGCTTCACGTACCTCGGCGTGTTTGGCGTCGGCGCGCTCGGCGGCACTGTCGCCGGTGCGATTCTGACTTATGCGACCCCGACGGCGCTGTTTGCGACGCTCGCCGGGTTCGGTGCCCTCGGATCGGGAATCGGCGTCGTACTCGCTCAACGCGGCCGATAACAGCGACATTCGGCGACATTCGGCGATGTTCAGCGACGTGGCGACGACGTTCGACGAAAAGAACTTCCGGCAATTACCGGAGTAGGACGAAGAACAGCCAGCGACCCGCGATCAGTGCGACGCCGCCGACGAGGAGCACGACGACGCCGAACGAGACCTGGAAGCCGCCCGAAAACAGCGGTGAGGCGCGGAGCACGAAGCCGATGACCGCTGCCGGAATCCACGCCCGGATCGCGAGCGGGATCGCTGCTTTCGCCGACTCGGCTGCGCCGGCGGAGTACGCGCCGATGAGCGGGCTCGCGACCGCCCAGCCGACGAGGAACGGGACGAGCGTCAACAGCCACGCGACGGGGGCAGTCGAGAGGTACTCGACGCCGTTGTGGTTGATCACGCCGATCGTGAGGACGGCCGAGAGCGCCAACACGTCGACGACTGCGAGGGGAAAGGCCTCGGCGTCGATGCGTCGTGCGAGGAACGACTCCTCGGATGATGCCATACACGTCGATTTGGACGCTCCCTAATGGCTCTCTCGGATTCCGTCTGGTGACAGACCCAGTCGAGTCCCGACTGTCTTCCCGAATTACTCTCGGGGGACACGGCCGACGACGACGTATCCGAACCCCTCCCGGACGATCCGTGCCTCGAATCCCGCTTCCGACAGCGCCTCGCAAAGTTCCTCGGGCGTCCAGAACGTCGGATCGAAGCCGACGAGTTCCTCGGCGGCGACGAGCGCACGGCCACGAACCCCGCGCGGGTGAAACTCCTGGACGACGAGCACGCCGCCGGGGCGGACGACGCGCGCTGCTTCGGCCAGCCCCGCCATCGGGTCCGGGAGGTGATGCAGTGCGTCCACGACGACCGCGGCGTCGACCGCGTCGTCGGCAATCGGCAGGTCGCCGGCGTCGCCGCGGACGGCCTCGTGACCCGCGACCCGAGCGCGCGCGAGCATCCCGGCCGAGACGTCGACGACGACCGGATCGATCCCTACCCGAGCGAGTCCCCGAGAAGCCCGACCGGTCCCGCCCGCCAGGTCGATCACACGGTCGATCGGGCGGTCGGCGAACGCGAAGGCGTCGCGCAATCGACCCACCCGCGCCGGCGGCATCGCGACGTCGTAGAGTCGAGCGACACGGTCGAAAAATCGGACGTCGCCGGGGCCGAAACGAGAGGACATAGACCCGCTACGGCAGCGGCGGGAAAGGGGTTGTCGGACCGCCGCACTCTTTTTTCTTCCCTCCGTCTGCCTCAGCGATGGAGTACGTCGTGCTGGGCTGGCCGTCTGACGGGCCGACGCTCCGGCTCGATTACAGACAGTTCGCCTACGCCGGGAAGTTCGTGATGTCGAACACGGGCAAGGCGGTCGTCCGGGATGGACGCAGTGACACCGACGAGTTCGATACCGATGTACGGGCCGCGCTCGCGTTCAACGCCGACCGGACGGAGGCGGACACGCTCTGGTACCGCTACGTCACTGTCCGCTCGGACGCGAAGGGCGAGGGCCTCGGCCCGCGAATCGCGGTCTTCGTCGCCCCACTCGCTGCCGAACGGGGGTACGAGCGACTGCGGATCGCCGTCAACAACCCTTTCGCCTACGAGGCGATGTACAAAGCCGGGTTCGAGTGGACCGGCCGGGAAACGGGCCTCGCCGAACTCGTTCTCGAACGGCCGGCCGACGCGTCCGAAGACGTGCTCGCGACGGCGGATTCGGGGACGTACCAGGACGGACTCGACCGGTACCGCGAGCGCGACCTCGGAGAGCCAGAGTCGTCGTTTCTGGCCGATCGCGTTGGCGCCGCCCCGCCTGCGGTCCTCACCGCGCACCGCCAGTCTTGATCGCGTTCCGGAAGCCGGCTCGGACCCGGACGATTAAACTGCCGTGCGGTCGAATCTCGAACGATGGGTAACGCAGATCTGCGGAGTCTGGCGGCGCTTTCGGAGGTCGACTTCGACGAGGTGGCTGGGAGCGTCGTCGCCGTCGACGCGCACAACTGGCTGTACCGGTATCTGACGACGACGGTCAAGTTCACGCGCGAGGAGGCGTACACCACAGACGCGGGCGAGGAGGTGGCGAATCTGATCGGCCTCGTGCAGGGACTGCCGAAGTTCTTCAAGCACGACCTCGTGCCGGTGTTCGTCTTCGACGGCGGCGTGACGGAACTGAAAGACGACGAAGTCGCCGAGCGACGCGCCGCCCGCGAGAAAGCCGAGGAACTGCAGGCGGCGGCCGAGGAGCGCGGCGACGACGTCGCCGCCGCCCGCCTCGAAGCGCGGACCCAGCGACTCACGGACGTCATCCACGAGACGACGCGGGAACTACTCGAACTCTTGGACGTTCCGGTCGTCGAGGCACCCGCGGAGGGGGAGGCTCAGGCGTCGCATATGGCGCTTCGCGGCGACGCCGACTACGTCGGCAGCGAGGACTACGACACGCTGCTTTTCGGCGCGCCCTACACGCTCCGGCAACTCACCTCGAAGGGGAATCCGGAACTGATGGACCTCGAAGCAACGCTTTCCAAACACGAGATCACCCGCGAACAACTCGTCGACGTCGCGATCCTCTGTGGCACGGACTTCAACGAGGGCATCTCCGGCGTCGGGCCGAAGACGGCGCTGTCGGACATCCGCGAGCACGGCGACCTCTGGGCGGTGCTCGACGCCCGCGAGGCGTACATCGAGAACGCCGACCGCGTCAGAGACCTCTTTCTCGACCCGCCTGTCACGGACGATTACGCGTTCGATACCGACCTCTCGCCCGATATCGAGGCTGCACGCGCGTACGTCACCGAAGAGTGGGAGGTCGCCGCCGACGAGGTCGCACGCGGCTTCGAGCGCATCGAGTCCTCGCTCGTCCAGACCGGCCTCGACGAGTGGACCTGATCGGCGAGCGTGTCGGGTGCGTGAACCGGACGGCAGTGAATCGGGATCGTGAACCGGGAGACAATGAATCTGTGACGGCCCGTCCCCAGCGCTAGCCGGTAACTCAAACGAGCGTTCTACCTATCCCAACTGGTATGATTCCGTCAGTCGTCTGTAGTGACAATGCGCCGCCGCCGCTTCCTCTCGCTCGCCTCCACCCTCGCGTTCGGCTGTCTCTCGGGGTGCCTCTCCCTGACGAGCTCCGACCCCGACACGAGGTCGCAGACGCCCGAATCGTTGCCTCCGAGCGGCTACGGGACCATCTCGGAGTTCGACGCTGGCGACCCGTTCGCGACGCGGCGCGTCGGTGACCCCTCCGAGGATCACCACCACCGCGTCGTGGTCTGGAACGACGACTCCGAGCGCCGATCGATCGGCATCCGCCTCCGGGACGTCGAGGCCGACGCGTCCGTTCTTGACGCCGCGCCCACGTTCCCGGCCTACGGCTCGCTGCTCGTCGAGGTGTATCGCCCGACCGACTACGTCCTCGACGTGGCGCCGCCGACGGATACCGACCGCACGCTCGGCATTCGTCGGGACTTCGTCGACTGCAATGACTCGGCGACACACGTCGCCGTTCGTCCCGACAGCAGTATCCGCGCGCGGGTCGTCTCGACGGCGCTCGCCTGCAACGTCGGATCGACAGCGGTAGGCGAAGCCGAGGCGACGCCCGCTTCGACCGCGAATACGACCGAAGACCGAGCGTGATTCTCGTCCGTTCGCGCCGCGTCCTGTCGCGTTCGCACGTCTTCGGGCACTCGATCGCACGACGCCGTCGATTTGCGCGGTAGCTTTTTGTCCCGTCGCGGTCCCTCGTTCGGTATGTCCGTTCTCGAGATGGGTCGTTCGCGACTCTCGTGGTGGGTGGTGGGACTCGCCCTCGGAGCGGCGCTCGCGTACATCGTCTACTCCTTTATCGGGACGTTCGTCTTCGGCCTCTTCCTCTATTACGCCACTCGGCCGATCTACCGGCGGATCAAAAAGCGAATCCGACCGCCCAGCCTCGCGGCCGCGATCGCGCTCTTCGTGTTGGCGTTGCCCGCGCTCGCGCTCATCACGTACACGGGGGCAGTCGCCGTCAGCGAACTGGTTCGACTCACGAACCAGGGCGTCTTCGACCTCTCGCGGTATCCGATCTCGGCCGATCAGCTCGAACGGTTGACGGACTTCGAGCGGCTCCTCACCTTCGATCCAGCGTCGCTGACGTTCGCGCAGGTCCAGCAGGTCGTCTCCTCAATCGGCTCTGCGAGCAACGTTCTCGCGTTCGTCGGCGTCGGCCTCGTGCATCTGTTCGCGATGATCGCACTGGCGTTCTACCTGCTCAGAGACGACGCGAAGCTCTCGCGCTGGCTCAACTCGCGGATCGCCGACGACCGCGGTGTGATGGAGGCGTTCCTCGGCGGCGCCGACCGCGACTTCACGAACATCTTCTTCGGAAACATCCTCAACGCCGTCCTCACGGGGACGATCGGCGTCATCGCGTACTCGATCCTGAATCTCGTGGCTCCGCCGGGCGTCGCAATTCCCGCAGCGGCCCTCATCGGCCTGCTCGCGGGCGTCGCGAGTCTCATCCCCGTCGTCGGGATGAAACTCGTCTACGTCCCCGTCGCGATCTATCTCGGCGTTACGTCGTATCTCTTCGATCCGGCGACGCTGTGGTTCACGGCTGTCTTCGTCGCCGTCTCGTTCGTCATCGTCGATACGATCCCGGATCTCGTGCTTCGCCCGTACGTCTCCGGCCGCAATCTCCACGTCGGCGCGGTGATGATCGCCTACACGCTCGGCCCATTGCTGTTCGGCTGGTACGGCATCTTCCTGGGGCCGATCGTGCTCGTGCTCATCGTGAACTTCGCCCGCCACGTGCTGCCGGTGCTGATCGCCCGGGAACCACTCGTTCCGTACACGGTTGATCCGGGTGTGGTGACGCCGCGGGGATCGACACAGGTACCAGCGGCGAATCCCGACGTCGTCGCCGACGGGCCGAAAGCCGAATCCGACGACTCAGCCAATGAGCCGGCAGATGACACCCCGGAGACGGACGGTGGCACGGAGACAGCAGGCGGCTCCCCACGCGGCGACCGGGACGGCGGCGACGCTACTGGTGAGTTCGAGTTCGGAGCGAAACTGGCAGAATCGCGAGACGAAGAGCCGACCACAAAGTGAGGTCCCATCCTGGGCGCGAGGTGGTTCACTGCCCGGATCGACGATTACGGATCGACGACGTAGCAGCCACCTCGCGCCGTTTCATACTGTCGGACAGAACGATGTGGAGCGTAACGACACCTCGTGGGTGCCAACGTGATTCACGAACGGCTGTCCGACAGTATCAGTCGTCGATGCCTTCGAAGGAGATGTTGATGTACGTGCTCTCCCAGTCTTTGCGTGCCGCAATCTCGCGGCGGCCGCGGCGGGTGAGCGTGTAGTAGTTCGTACGGCGATCACGCTGCCCTTTGTCGACGAGTCCTTTCTCGACGAGCGTGTCGAGGTTCGGATAGAGTCGGCCGTGATGGATCTCCTTCTCGTAGTACTCTTCGAGCTCTTCTTTGATCGCGAGCCCGTGGGGTTCGTCGAGTCCGGCGATCACGTACAGCAGGTCGCGCTGAAATCCTGTCAGGTCGTACATCGGTGGATTCTACTTGTATATTAGTGTTCTCCAAAATAAACATATCGACCCACTGTGCGCTTGGGAGTGCCGATCACGGGCCGAAAACTCGATACATATCGATGAGCTTTCCTAAACATATCGTTACGCTTACCACTACCTGATCAGGGCTCTAATATGTCTGATTAATTATTATTACACGCCCGGTAGCGGACTCCATTCGCGGCCCGATCGCGTTCGACCACTGTTACAGATATCTTACGATTCCATCCACCACGAATTTCGCTCGTCGTCGCCGCCCGACCACAGGAGGCGACACTGCTCGCTACGTGATCAACCTCTATACAGGCGAGTGACAGAGGTGCCTCTCTTCGATACTGGTCGGAAAAGGAAGCAAGCCGCGTGAAAAGCACGCGGATGCTTGCCGCCCTGAATTGGTCCCCGCTGACGCTTCGGCCCTCCAGACGAAGCGTCACCCGATTGTAACCGACTGCTGCACATAAATATGTCGGCTACGACGGGGATTCGTTCCCACTCGCGCTCGTCGAGAGCCGACGTATCCCGACCGCTCGCAGCTGACATCGCCGTTTTATCGATTGTGTTTCGGCGTCGCATCCCCCGCCTGTCCTGCGGTTTTGCTTCGTGAACCTGTCACGGCGCGGAGTCGGCATCGCCATCGCGACGCGCTTTTCTCGCTCGCCGGAGAAAGGCTGGTATGCGAATCCGTGGCCGCCGCCGCTGCAAAGACTGCGGGCGGGAGTGGTCGTACTTCGATACGGGCCGGGTGGACTGCCCGGACTGTGGGAGTATGCGGAGCGTCGGGACCGGTGACCGAGAGCGACACACCGACAGCGCGGTCGAGTTGGACCTCTCCGTGCACCGCACCAAACTCGACGACGCGACCGATATCGCCGATATCGCCTCGGAGCTGAAAACGACGCTCCGGGATTACGTCCGCCAGCGCGGGTTCGTCCGCGCCGGCGAGCTCCAGTCGGTCGACGATGGGGTCCTCGCCGCCGCAGAACTGCTCCACGCGGTCGACGTCTTCGGACGGACTCGCGACCCGGGCGACGAGATGCGGTGGTACGTCCTCGAACTCCTCCGTGGCGCCGACGACGGGCAGCGCCCAGATCCGTCGTCGGTTCCGGCGTCGATGACCGACGCGCGCGGCCTCGCGTACGCCGAGGTACTCGACGCCTTCTGTTCAGACCTCGGGACGTGGCTCGACGACAATCCGGACCCGGCCGCACGACAGGTCCGAGAGACGCTCGCGACGCACGTCAAACGCGTCGACGCGGTCTACGGCGACGTCCCAGCCGAGGAGTCCGAACTCCTCGTTCGAGCGGCGCGCGACCTCGTCTCGTATCTCGTCGACGACGACGAGATGGCGCTGACGACGGCTCAGGACCGCCTCTCCCGACTCAGCTGAGGAGGGGCTCACACAACACCGATCGCACGACCTCGACCGCGCGACGGCAACGACTTTATCGCCCGCAGGCGCTTCTCCCGCTGATGGCTGATCGCTTCGACCAGCACGCCGTCCGGCATCGAATGAAACTCCTCCGTGAGGACGGCGACGTGACGCTGTACGAAAATCGAGACGGCGTGCAGTGCCCGGCCTGCGGGGAGCCCTTCACGCGACTGCTGCTGACCGAACGCCGAACGCACTCGTTCGGACTCGACGGCTTCGAACGCCTGTGCGTCACCCGCGAAAACGATCGGCTCGTCGTCTGCACGCACAGCGAGTAGTGCCGCGACACCGATCACTCCCGGCTCGCGCGAGGCATTTTATACGGTACCGGGGCCAGCATCCGTGTGTTCTGAACGCAGACCGCGACGGTCACGGCGGGTGTGTGGCGCGCCGTCGCGGCGTCGTAGTCGTCGGAGGCGTCACCTGCTTGCCTCCTCACCACACAGAGCGTCTGCTGGTCCCGTGAAAAATCAGCCCTTGATGTTACAGACCGGGAACGTCCGTGCGACCTTGTCGCCGATGCCGAGTTCGTCCGAGACGCGAACCACCTCGTCGACGTCCTTGTAGACGCCCGGCGCTTCCTCGGCGACAGTCGCTCCCGACTGCGCTTTCACGTAGATCTTCTGCTGGTCGCGCAGCTCCTCTTGGACGGTCTCGCCCCAGAATTCGCTTTTCGCCTGCGTTCGGCTCATCGTCCGCCCAGCGCCGTGTGCGGTCGACCCGAACGAGAGCTCCATCGAGTGCTCGCCGCCGCGGAGGACGTACGATCCCGCACCCATACTCCCGGGGATGATGATCGGCTGGCCGACGTCCCGGTACGCAGACGGGATCTCGGGCCGCCCGGCCGGGAACGCGCGAGTCGCGCCTTTCCGGTGGACGTAGAGCTCACGCTCGGCCCGGTCGACCGCGTCCTCGGGGTTGGTCGGATGGCCGTCGGCGTCGACGGCGACCTCGTGGACCTCCTTCTTGCCGATGTTGTGGGCGACGTCGTAGAGGAGTTCCATCTCCATCTCCTCCCAGTCGCGGTCGAAAATGCGCTCGAAGACGCGTCGCGTCCGATGCATTATCAGTTGTCGGTTCACCCACGCGAAGTTGATGGCCGCACACATCGCGCCGTAGTACTCCTCGGCGAGGTCGGAGCCTGCGGGCGCCGCTGCCAGCTCTTTGTCCGGGAGATCTGCGAGCAGGTCACCGTGTTCCTGTTCGATCTTCCGGAGGTAGTCTGAACAGATCTGGTGGCCGAGTCCCCGAGAGCCACAGTGGATGAGGACGACCACTTGGTCTTCTTCGAGGCCGAACTCCGCGGCGACGTCCGGTCGATAGATGTCGGTCACGCGCTGGACTTCGAGGAAGTGATTTCCGGATCCGAGGCTCCCGATCTGGTTCTTGCCGCGGTCTTTGGCCTTCTGTGAGACGGCACTCGGATCGGCGTCGAGACGCATCCCTTCGTCTTCGCAGTGGGTGAGGTCGTCTTCGACGGCGTAGTCGTGTTCAAGCGCCCAGTCGACGCCGCGGTCGAGAATCTGCTCCATCGTCTCTATATCAGATTCGACGACGCCGCCGCCACCGAGTCCAGAGGGGATGTTCGAAAAGAGTGCGTTGACGAGTTCCTCCTCGTGCCCGCGGAGGTCGTCGTACGTCAGGTTCGTGCGCATCATCCTGACGCCGCAGTTGATGTCGTAGCCGATCGACCCCGGCGAGATACAACCGGTTTCGACGTCGGTCGCGCCGACGCCGCCGACGGGGAAACCGTAGCCCTGGTGCCCATCGGGCATACAGACGGCCCGTTCGGCGATACCCGGTAAGTGCGTCGCGTTGCGGAGCTGCTGGAGCGTCTTGTCGTCGCTGATCTGTTCGAGCAACGCTTCGCTCGCGAGTACCCGTGCCGGAACGCGCATCTCGCCTTCCCGCGGAATCTCCCATACGTGTTCGCGGACGCGTTCGAGACGAATTCCGTCGAACTCGCGAACGTCGTCGCTATCGTCGGTCATACTCCAATCAACGATAGCCTGTGAGGAAAGCGTTCTCCTCGATGCCCGCTTCGACTGCCACCGACCGCTCCGGCCACCCGGTTGCCTACTCCAGGTACGCGGTACGCACCTGCTCCCACTTGTTCTTCGATTCCAAGTGCTTCTGGAGCGCGTCCGCGTAGGCCTGCGTCAGCCGCTCGGCGGCATCGACTCGTTCTTGATCGGTCCCGCTACTGCCGTTGCCGAGACCGAGCGCGCCCTTGAGAGAGTCCATCAGTCCGCCGCTGCTCGACTTCTCCTCGCCCGGGGCGCCACCCATTTGCGCCATCTGGGAACGGACGTTATCCAGTTCGGGCATAATCTGCGGAAGCTTCTCCGTGTCGGCGACGATCCGTGCCCGGTCGGGATCGTCGGCGTGCTCGATGTCGAACTCGGTCGCCGTCATAATGAGGCCCCACTCCTGGCTCGTAAACCGCGAACTCTCGACCCGATCGTTGAACTCCCTGTCGACAGTCATCCGATCGCCGACGATGCTGTCGGTCCAGTCTGCCATACCCCGGTGTACGGCGGTCGCTGGTTTGAGCGTTTCCCTCACCGGAACGACTCGTTGTGGACCCGCTTGGAACTCGATGCGGCTCCAGTTACCGCCTCGGCAGGTGTGCTTTTACCATCGGAGGACGGGAACTACGTATGGACCGGTACGATCTCCTCTATCGACTCTACCAGGAGTACGAGACGGATACGCTCCGCGATCTCCAGAATTTCGTCGATCTCTTCCCCCCCGTCGACTCCCGTGTCGCACTCGAATACTGGCAGGACGCGAGCGACGATCTGGAAGCGCGCAAACGCGAGATTGCCGAGTCGTTCGCCGCCGGTGAGACGCTCGCCGACATCGCGGCACGAGCCACGCGCGAACAGACGTTCACGGCGCTGGACCTCTACTCGAAGTACGGTCGCCCGGTCAACGCGCTCGTACTCGACGTCGACGAGACGCTCCGCTCGGCCGGCCGCACGGACAACGAGATCCCTCGCGAGACGCTGCATCTCCTCACGGAACTCCACGAGGCGGGGCTCCCGATCATCATCTGTACGGGGCAGACCCTCGAAAACGTCAAGGGATTTATGATTCAGGGACTCGGAACCGAGTTGGTTCACTCGGGATCGTTCAGCATCGTCTACGAGGCGGGGACCGGCGTGTTCACGCCCGGGCACGGCTCGGACACGAAGCGACTCCTCTATGAGACGCTCGAAGAGGAGGTACGTGAGGTCTTCTCGCTCGTGCGCTCGCGCGTGTTGACGGCCGCGCCGGAGGAACTCCGTCGCTCGGTCCACCTCCAGGGCAACGAGTTCAACGTGACGCTGAAGCCGAACTTCGACGTCGGCAGCGACGCCGCCGAAGCCGTCATCGACGAAGGCCTCGTCTATCTCGTCGACCTGCTCGGACGGGCAGTCGTCGAGGCCGTCGAGGGCATCAGCGACGTCGGCATCGAGTCGCGGACGGGCGACAGCGAGGGGCCGGGGCGCTCTGCCGACTGGGCACGGGCGTACTACGCCGCCTCCGACCCCGAGATCGCCGACGTCCTCGACAGCGAGGACGCGACGCCGACACGCGAGGTCGACGACATCCCCGCGGACGTGCAGGCTCGCTTCGATCGGATCGACGTCGCTTACTATCACGCCGACGCGGCCGAGATCGGCTCGCTCGACCTCGATAAACCGACCGGCGTTCGCGGCGCGCTGGACGTCCTCGGCATCGACGACCCGTTCGTGCTGATGATGGGCGACAGCAAGTCCGACCTGCGGGTGATGGAGTGGGCCGCAGACGCCGACGCCGGGATCGCGGCGGCACCGAAGCACGCCTCCGAGTCGGTGCTCGATCACGTCCGCTCGACGGACGAACTGGTCTACGACCCCGGCGACGCGGGGTCCGTGCTGCGAATCGTCTCGGTGCTGAACCGCCTGGACGAGTAGTGATGGCGTCCGACGCGATGAAGCGCTTACGCGGTGCGCGAAAGTACCTCGCGCCCGACGGCGGCCTCGCCGGGTCGTCCAACTTCGTTCGTCTATGGGTCCTCGCGCTCGCAACCTACGGTGTCGGCGACATCGTCACCACGATCGCGATCATCGAACACAGTCCGGATCTTCGCGAGGCCAACGCGTTGGTCAGGCTCAGCGTCGACGCATTCGGCATCTACGGACTCGCGCTGTTGAAGTACGCCGTGTTCGGCATCACGCTCGCCATCTCGTTGGTCGCGGCGGCTGACGACGACGAGTTCTTCGCGTACCTCCCGCCGGTGGTTCTCTCGCTCGTCGGCACGTTCACGATGGTCTACAACGTCCGACTGCTGATCGGGTGAGGCGAGTCTCGCCGCAGGCAGTCGCGACGTCCACCGACGACTCCCGCTATGAAATCGCGGCGAGGAGCGTCCTCGACGACTCGAAAGCACAGTGGACCGAAAGCGTCGTGCGGTCCGACTGGATCTCGTTCCCGACTGCGGCGTCGACTCGCCACTCGACCACGACGCTGACGGTCTCGTTCGGACCGAGTTCGAGTGATTGGGCCGTCTCCGCGGCGTCGGCCAGCGACACGTACCCGTCGGTACTGCCCACGAGGTACGAACGGCCGCCGCTCTCGCGCGTGATCGCGATCTTGATCTCGAGGTGATCCGAAAGCTCGCCCTGCGTCGCTGTGTCGTCGACGGCTGCTTCGGGCTCCGTCAGCCCGTTCTCGTCGTCGACCGTCCCGCCGACGGCGAACGTCGCGGTTACGGGCTCGTCCCTTGGATTCGATAGCTGGGCCCCGCTCGTGCCACGGCTGCCCGGGTACACGTTCTGCGCTCCGAACAACGCCGTAGTTCGGTTCGCCTCGGCGCCGTCTTCTGTCTCCGCTCCGCCCTCTGATCCGCCGGACGCGCTACCGGCGCTCCCGGTCGAATCGCGCCCCGCTTCCGACTGGTCGTTCGACGCCGAGGCGCCGTCACCCGAACCCGTGACTGTGTTATCGTTCGGTCTGCCGACCGTCCGTTCGGCGGGGCGGTCGACGACGAACGCGTACCCGTCGGTGTCGGTCACGGCCGCAACTCTCTCACCGTCGGCGTAGAGGCGCGCCGTCACGGCGACGGCACCCTCACGACGTGCTGTCGATCCGGGCGTCGCCACGTCGAATCCGTCCGACTGCGTCTGATCGAGGTACGTCGTATTCGGTCCGCCGACGATCGACGCGAGATCGATGGCAGCCGTCCCCGATTGGACCGATTCGACCGACGCGCGGTCGACGACGACCCACGTTCCGTTCGCGAGTCGACTTCGCACGACGAAGTCGACCCGATCCACGTCGCGTTCGAGTTCGAGACTCCCGGCGAGCGCCCCGGCGACGACGCCCGCATCACCTGCCTCGTTGCGCACGTTCGGCGGATCCGTCGCTGTCACGGCGATTGCGGCGACCTCGGAGGCGGAGTCGCCGCCGACGGGAGCGGGGGACGATTGGCCGGTCGCGTCGAACACGTCGGTCGACACGAATCCGACCCCTGCACCGCCGAGGACGGTCGCGAGCACGAGTGCGACGAGGAGTTTCGTCCAGGTAATTTCGACGGGCACGTCGATGGCGCTCATCTATGCGTCCTGAGACGACGGTGTCGCGGTCGTCTCCCCGTCTTCTGTCGCCGTGGCCGTACTCGCGGAGTCGGTGGTCTCAGTTTCGGTGGTGGTTTCGTCGGTTTGGGGTTCGGCCGTCTCTGTTTCGGTCGGTTCGGGCTCGGGCGTCTCTGTGTCGGGGCCGGAAGCCGCAGATTCGGTCGTCTCCGCTGTGGTCTCACCACTATCAGCGGCGGTCTCGTCGTCGCTGGAACCGCTGTCTGTCTCGTTGCTGTCAGCTCCGTTACTCCCGTCGGTATCGGTAGCGGTTCCGTTCTGCGTCGCCTCGCCGCCTGCGGAGCCGGACCCGTCACTCGGTGTCGACGAGTCGGCGTCGCCGTCGGTGTCACGCGCTGTCTCGTTGCTGCTCGCTGAAGGATCTCCGTCGCCCTCGGTGTCGTCGCCAGCGTCCGGCGTGGTCTCGTGCTGCGACGCACCGTCGCCGGCAGTCTCGTTCGTCGGGGTACTCCCATTGGCCGGCGCACTCTCGTTTCCGTCGCCCGGGTCCGGTACGTCGCCGGCTGCGGTACCGCCGACGCTCCCGTTCATCTCGGTGCTGTTGCCGGTGACCGTCCGGTTGCTGTCGATACTCTCGTTCTCGGTCTGGTTCACGTCCGTGTTGCTATCGAGCGCCGCCGCGGCGTCCCCTGCGTTCGACCCCGCCGGTGACGCTCGTGATTCGCTCGGCACGAACAGCCCGAACGGACTGAAGCCGGTCGTAGTTGCGGTCAGTTCGTACCAGCCGTGTTTCTGCTCGCCGACGTCAGTTTCTAAGAAGACCCATCCGCTTGCGCCCTTGTGGCCGATGACGACGTCGCCGACGTCTTCTCCAGTCCGATCGAGCCACGACTCCGAGACCCACACTGAGATCTGCGCACAGCCGTCGCCTTCGACCTCGAATTTCGCCGCGGCTCGGAGGTCACGTCCGTTCGCCGTGGCATTGTCGACCGCGCAGGTGTCGAGCGGTTCGACATTAAATCCGGACACGCCGCCGGCATCGGTGTCGGCGTTCGAGGCCGTGAGCCCGACCGCTATCGACTCGCTGTCCGACAGCAACGCGACGGTCGCACTGCCGGATATGGACGCGACGACGACCAGCGCGAGCACGACTGCGAGGACCTGCCGGAGGTCGATCGAGGGCTTGCTACTCATCCGCCGCCTCCTGTGGTGTCGCCCGCTCCGATCGACCATTTTCGCCCTTGCCGCCGCCGTCGCCGTCGTCGCAGCCATCACACTCTGGGAGGCCGAGATCGTAGGTCAGCGGATCGTCGAGATAGCGTCCTTGTACGGCCCGAAACTCGAATCCGAATTCGGTCCCGACGTCGCCGTCGACGACCTCGGTCAACTCCCACGTGAACGAGACGGTCCACGTCTCGTCGCCGCCCGGAAGCGCCTCCGTCGAGAGGACGCCGCCCGAGCCGTACGCGGCGCGGAACTCACGGAGAGATCCCTCGAACAGCGCCGTCGAACTGTCGGCGTGGTCTGTCAGCTCGACCGTCACGTCGATCTTCTCCTCGGTCGGCGCACACGTCGGGCAGGGAGCGACGAGCCAGACGTACGCCGAGTTGTCGTCGACGGCGAGTTCGAACGATGCGGTCTCGGGTTGGTAGAGACCGAGCGGTGCGGTATACGAGCCGCTCTGCCACTTCGCGGGGGTCAGCACGTCGACGTCGAGATCGAGCGATCCGGTGGTGAATTGCGCCTCGGTTGTCTCAGTGTCCGTGAGGATCGCAGCGACGCCGCTGCCGGAGCCAGCGGCCGCGCCGGCCGCGGCGAGGCCGTACAGGAGCTTTCGCCGCGACAGTCTGCCCGCCTCGTCAGTCACCATCCGTCCTCCCGTCGGTTTCTGCGGCGATGTCGCCGACCGCCGCGGCCGCGGATCCGCCGTCAGGGTTGTCTGGAGGGCCGTCAGTGTCAGCAGGGGCGGCGTCACCTCCGGCGGTGCTCGCGTACAGGCCGCCGACGAACAGGAAGCCGATTCCCGTCGCGACGGCTCCCGTGATCGCCCAGGCGTCGGTGAGCTTGTAAGCGGCGTACGCGGTGTACGGGAGATACAGCGCGAACACGACCGCGAGGAGCTGGAGGCTCGATCGGGTCAGCGTGATCGCCGAGCCGTCGCTGTCGACATCGGCGGCACCCTGGCTGTCGACGCTACCGGTGACCCCACTGTCTCCGTCGTTCGCGGCCGCGTGTCCGCTCGCGACGCCCGTTCCGCTGCCGCCGTCTGTATCCACGTCGTCGTCGACCGAGCGCAGGAGGGTCCACAGCTCGGAGCCGACGAACAGCGCCAGTGGCACGACGACGGCCGCGACGAATCCGAGCGGCGTGTTGATGACGTTGACGACGTACCCGATCAGCGGGATGACGAACAGGACCTCACCGATCACCCGATCGTACGGCACGGTTCCGGTGTCGGGGTCCTCGTTGGCGTCGCCCTTGGTCACGTAGGCCTCGCCACTCTCGCGCTCGACCACGTCGACGACGCGGTGGGTCGTCGGCGTCTCGCTGTCGGTTTGGAATGTGATGACGTCCCGTTCGGTGATCTCGCCGGGTGACGCCTCGCGGACGATCACGGCGTCGCCGGGACTCATCGCGGGCTCCATACTGCCGGAGAGAACGACGAATCCGTGATCCGCGCCGACGACTTGGGGGACCCCGTACACCACGAACGGCGCGACGGCGCCGATCAGAAGGATTACGCCGACAACGTGTGCAGCGGTCCGGATTCGCTGGTCGTCAGTCACACCCATCATTGCTCACCTCGCGTAGCTCCCGGGACACTGTCCGGTGTCGGTGCGTCGTCGCGATGCAGGTGCTGTTCGTGCGCTTGTGACCAGCTGCCGGAGCGCGGTCTCCACCCCTCCGTTCGCGCGATCTTCCCCGTGCACACGACACGAATGCAGTGTGTCGGCCTTAGCTATCGACCGATTAGCGGCGGTCGCCGAACGGGTAAACAGGTGTATAACGACTGAACCAGCCCCCGGGCCGCTCGGACACGTCCCTGGTGACTGTCGTATCGAGCGATTAAACACCTCTCTACTGACGGCTCTCTTTTCATCACTCATTCTTACAACCCTCCACGGTGACGCCGACGACGAACTGCGCCGAATCGCCCTGAATCACGTTCCCCGCACGCTCTGGGATCGACCACCGGAAGGTGACGTAGACTGCGTCGCCGACGGACAGACACGGCTCGCCACTCCGACTGAGCGGATAGCCGTCGTCGAAGACGGGGTGGGCGTCGACTTCCGCGAGCGTGCCCGAGGCGATCATCTCGTCGCCGTCGGTCACGAACGGGATGTCCTCGATCGCGCCGTTGCCGGTGCCGAGGCCCATATCGCGCCAGAGTTCGACCGTCGCGAAGTCCTGGAGCTCGCCCGTCTCTGCGGTCTCGTCGCCGGCGGCACGCTCGGGCTCGTTGCGCCCGTTCTCGGCGGTGTCCGTGAGCGCGAAGTGGAGGGAAACCGCCGCCGACTGGGCAGCGCTCTCTGCCCCGTCGGCGGTGTCGTCGACGAGGCTGGCCCGGAGCGTGACGACTCCCGTGTCACCGGGGAGCACCGCCTCGTCGACGACGAGCCCGACGTCGCCGGTGTGTCCGGTCGAAGTCTTCGACAGGTCAGTCTCCTCCGTGACGACGCCGTTGACCGTCTCGCGCCAGTCCAGCGCGACTGTCGGGAGCGACTCGTCAGTCTGGATCTGCGTCGACTGATTCGGCTCGACGGGGTCGAGACCGGCGGCGCTCCGCGCGGGGGCCGCCCCGAACGCGAGCAGTGCGGTACCGGAGAGTGCACCGAGCACCTGTCGGCGTGTTGGCTGGTCCATCGTCGGTTCGGTGTCCGATCGCTACTCCGCGTTCGACTGGTCGTTGTGACGGCACTGCTCGGTGTAGAAGCCGAGGTCGAAGCCGACGGAATCGGACTGGATCTCGTTGCCGACGTCGGTCGGGAGCCACCACGCGAGGCCGATGTAGTGGTCGGTCGACGGCTCGAAGCAGCAGTCCTCGCCGTTCGGTTCGTCGCCGTTGCCGCCATCGGTCGAGGCGGCGAGACAGAAGTCGACGTGGCTGATGTCTTGGCCCGTTGGGGTCTGGAGCGCGGTGTCTTCGTCGCTCATCGCGCCGATTTCCCCGTCGTCCTCGGTGAAGTCGTCGTCGCCGTCTGCGTTGTCGTAGCTGTAGACGTTCGCGCCTTCGTTCCCGCCTTTCACGGTCACTTTCGCGACGCAGTAGCCTTCGTCGCTGTCGATCGACCAGTCGGTGACGGTCTGCACGTCGTCTCGGTCGGCGGTGTCGACCAGATCCGTGGTGACCGTCACGTCACCGTAGGGGGTGCTGTAGGTCTTCGTTCCGCTCTCGGGGAGCGGTCCTTCGGGCGCCTCGTCTGTCTTGAGGCCCTGGATCAGCCCGAAGTCCGCGCACTTGGGGTTGTCTCCGATCGTGATCTCTGTTGAACCGTCAGTCTGCGGCGTGTCGACCGTGACGGTATCTCCGCTAACGTGCACACTGTCGTAGTCCTTCTCGTCCGGACAGTCTCCCGCCGGCGGTTCGACGACGGGGCCGCCGGTGTCGCCGGGACAGAGCTGCACGCCGTTTCCGCTTTCGAGGAACAACAGGAGTTCGCCGAGCGAGAGCGTCGGCGTCAGATAGCCCGCGTCGTCACCGCCTTCGCCGACTTCGGCGACGTTGTCGCCGTCGTCGTACCACAGGCGGGT
>Ga0207719_100206_pt1 | contig 46222 bp, 47 predicted proteins | sample A23P1SouthBayCA_2_FD_187279 | JGI IMG/M metagenome (GOLD analysis project Ga0207719, IMG submission 187279) | Aerobic enrichment media microbial communities from Eden Landing Ponds, California, USA - A23 P3 (3) (SPAdes) | ecosystem: Environmental > Aquatic > Marine > Unclassified | place... | reverse complement strand
GAGCAACCGGCCAGACGGGGGCGATGGCCCGCCACTGGTGGTAGAGGAGCTTCGCCCAGCGGGAATCACCGACCGCGGCATACCGCCCGATGTCGAAATCCGGCCCGGTTCGCAGGTCGGGGACGATGCCGTGCAGGTGCGATAGATACGTCGCCAGCGTCCACTCTGTTGTCTCTTCGTAGACGTGTACTGTCCCGTACTCGTCGGTCTTCTCGACGAGTATGTCGTAGAACTCCCGATACCCGCCGGGCGTGCCGTGTCCCATCCGAACTGCGACCACGTCGTCGCGTGTCGCCTCGAGAATCTCGAACATGGGGGGACCTGTCCGTTCCGTAGCCGTGAACTCGGTAGCAGAATGGTCAGTCATGGTCTGTGAGTGTGGTCGTTCAGATGTGTGTCGCGGTCGCCGTAGCTGGGACAGAGTTCAACCGTGGCGTGATCGACGCCGTGGTGTGCGAGTTTCTCGTGAATGCGCCGTGTCACGTCCTCGGCCTCCGCCATCGTGTCCACGGCGGTCTCGATGTGCGTGGTGGCGACGGTAATCTGGCTGCAGATCTGCCACGCGTGCAGGTCGTCGACAGTCTCGACGCCCTCGACACCGAGGAGGTGCGTTCGGATTTCGTCCGTGTCGAACGGCGTCCGATGGAAGAAGATGGCTCCGCTCCCGCGCAGTACCTTCAGGGCCGACCACGTCACCACGACTGCAATGAGGGCGGCCGTGACGGGGTCGACGATCCGGATGCCGGTCACCTCGATGACGACCGTCGAAACGATGACAGCAATCGAACCGCCGGCATCGCCGAGCAGGTGGTAGAACGCCCCGCGCTCGTTGAGGCTCATATTCCCGCCCTGGAGGACGTACACCGACCCGACGTTGACGAGCAGCCCACCGAACGCGATCGCCAACGTTGGCCCCGTTCCAATCTCGATGGGGTTGAGGAACCGCTGGTAGGACTCCCAGAGGATGAATCCGACCATCGGCAACAGCAGGACGCCGTTGAGGAAGGCCGCGAAGGGTTCCAGTCGGTGAAGGCCATACGACCACTCGTCGCCGTCGCCGTAGTGGTCGGCCACGTACGCGGCTGCGAACGCCATCACATACGCGAGCGCGTCGAACAGCATATGGAAGGCGTCGCTGAGCAGTGCGACCGATCCGAAGAGGAGACCGCCGGCGAGTTCGGCGAGGAAGCCGAGGAGGTTGATGACGGAGACGGCGGCCAGCTTCCGACTGCTCGTGGACGAGCCACCATGTCCGTGGCTATGCCCGTCGTGAGCGTGCGTCGACTCGTGTTCGCTCATCGTATCACGATGTAGAACCCCCGTTTTATTAAAATACCTGCTAATATACCCCAGAATAGCCCTAATAAATAACAATATATTGGCTCTGAGTTATTAAGTGATCCCAGCAGTACACGATTATACGGGAGCAAGGGATGATTCAGACAACAGGAAGCGCCATTCAGGCAGATTCCTTCCGTGACTCTACATCGCAGGTACTCGCGGTTCTTCCCATTACGACGGTGGTTCCCTATCTCTGTATTTGGTTTATCCGCGTCTGCCCTCGGATCCTCCAGGGGCCTCTAGCTCGGCGCAGCCGGGGGCCTGGAGGGGTTGCGCACAGAGCGAAGGCTTTTGGTGGCGCCGGGACCCCCATCGACTATGGACGAGAAGCGGGAGCTAGTCGATCTGCTGCGCGAGGACGCCCGGCAGTCCACTGCGGACCTGGCCCGACAGACGGGGCTGTCCGAGGATCGGGTCGAAACGCTCATCGCGGAGCTAGAGGAGGCGGGAGTCCTGCGGGGGTACAAGGCGGTCGTCGACTGGGACGGCCTCGACGGCGAACACGTCCAGGCCGAGGTCGAACTGAACGTCGAACTCGACCGCGAGACGAAGTACACCGACATCGCGCGCCGGATCGCGAAGTTCCCCGAGGTGTCCTCGCTCCGCCTGGTGTCGGGCACCTACGACTTCGCCGTCGACGTCGAGGGGCAGTCGATGCACTCGGTGTCCCAGTTCGTCTCCGAGCAGATCGCCCCGATCCCGGAGGTGACCCAGACGGTCACCCACTTCGTGATGGACACCTACAAGGAACGCGGGATCGAGTTCGACGACTACGACGAGGACGATCGGCTGTCGGTCTCGCCATGAGGATCGCCGACCGGGTCGAGCAGGTCCCCCCCTCCGGAATCCGGCGGTTCTTCGAACTGGCCGAGGAGATGGACGACGTCATCTCGCTGGGGGTCGGCGAACCGGACTTCAGCGCGCCGTGGGCCGCCCGGACGGCCGCGATCGACTCCCTGGAGCGTGGCAAGACCTCCTACACTGCCAACCGCGGCATGTCCGATCTCCGGGAGTCGATCGCCCGCTACGTCGAGCGGTGGGACCTCTCCTACGGGCCCGACGAGGAGATCCTCGTCACGACCGGCGCCAGCGAGGCCGTCGACCTGGCGATGCGTGCGCTGGTCGAACCCGGCGACGCGGTCGCCGTCCACCAGCCAACGTACGTCTCCTACGTGCCCTGCGTCACGTTCGCGGGCGGGGAGCCCCTGTCGGTGCCGACCTACCCCGAGGACGACTTCGCGCTCACGTACGACGCGCTGCGCGAGGCCGGGGCGGCCGACGCCGAGGCGTTGATGCTGTGCTACCCGAACAACCCGACGGGCGCGGTGATGGAACGGGACGAACTCCGCGAAGTCGCCGAGTTCGTCCGCGAACACGACCTGACCGTGCTGTCCGACGAGATCTACGCCGGCCTCCGGTACGAGGGCGAGCACGCGTCGATCGCGACCCTGCCGGGGATGCGCGAGCGTACCGTCGTGTTCAACGGCTTCTCGAAGACCCACGCGATGACGGGGCTCCGGCTGGGGTTCGCGCTCGGGCCCAGCGAGGCCATCGGCGCGATGAACCGCATCCACCAGTACTCGATGCTCTCAGCGCCGACGACCGCCCAGTACGCCGCCATCGAGGCCCTGCGCTCGTGTGACGACGCCGTCGAGGAGATGCGGACGCAGTTCGACCGCCGCCGGCGGTTCGTCCTCTCGCGGTTCGACGAGATGGGACTCGACTGCTTCGAGGCCCGCGGGGCCTTCTATGCCTTCCCCGACTGCGGCGGCGACGACGAAACCTTCGCCGAGGCGCTCCTCGATCAGGAGCGGGTCGCACTCGTCCCCGGGAGCGTGTTCGGACCCGGCGGCGAGGGCCACCTGCGGGTCTCCTACGCCACCGGGATGTCCGAACTCAGGACGGCCATGGACCGCATCGAGCGGTTCGTCGGCGACTGGTCCGGGTAACTACCGCCCGCCGGGCGTCTTCCGGCGCACCGGGTCCCCCGAAGACGACTTCGCGCTTACCCTGCGTTCCACCTCGACGCGGTCGCCTCTCGACCGGATCGTACACCGCGTGACGCTATACGGAATCCCGACTTCAGCGCGTGGGACCGACCGTCACGCCGAGGCCTCGTATCCCGCTTCCGTGACGGCGTCGACGAGAGCGGTCGCCTCGGCGTCGCCGTCGACGGTCGCCGTCTTCGACTCGCGATCAACCGACACGTCGCACACGCCGTCGACGCCCCGCAGCGCCTCCTCGACGGTCGCCTCGCAGTGCTCGCAGGACATCCCTTCGACCGTGATCGTTTGGCTCATACGACCAGTCCTACGGCCGCGAGACTTTTCGCGATTTCCCTTTTCGATCCGAACGTCGGCGGCCCCAGTTTCGGAACCAGAACTTGCTCGCCGCATGTGGATTCGTCTCCGGCGCGGTGTGTGACAGCGAACCCGGTCGCGGACTACCCCCCGCGTCGGCCAGCCATTCGACTTTCCCGGCCCTGGCGTCAGCCCGCGCCGCCAGCGGATCCGTCGTCGCCGGTCTCGTCCCCGTTCACGTCGGGGGTCAGGTCGCGGTAGATGGCGCCCATGTCGTCGTCGGAGAACTCGTCGAGCGCGCGGTCCAGATTCCCCCGTAGTTCCTCGATCCGTTCGTCCAGTTCCTGGTACTCCTCGCTGTCCTCCAGCGACGCCGGCCCCTTCTCGGATTCGAGCAGCGCCTTCTTCGAGGCCAGCGAGAACAGTTCCTGGACGCCGTCGTCGTACTCGTTTCTGAGCAGGAGGTTGTCGACGGTGGCTTGGAGGTCGTCTTTGGAGACCGGCTTGACGAGGTAGTCGTCGAAGCCCATCGCGACGATGTCGAAGTCGGGTTCGACTGCTGTCACCATCGCAACGCGACAGTCGATGCCGCGGTCGCGGACGTTATCGAGCACCTCGTCCCCCGAGAGATCCGGCATGCGTCGGTCGAGGAGGACGACCGACACCTCGTCGTCGAGTTCGTCGAGCGCCTCCCGCCCGCCGTAGGCGACCCGTACCCGGTACTCGGTCCGGAGCCACGTCGCATACAGGTCCGCGAGGTCCGGTTCGTCCTCGACGATCAACACGAGGTCCCGATCGTCGCTCATGACTGGACTGACGGCTGCCGGTTTCGCTCGCGCCCTGCCGTCTCACCTCCCGTCAGGGCCGGCACAGTTCCTCTCCCGTGACCGCGAACGCGTCCGGCATTCATCTTGCTTACCACTGTTTACCGGCGACCGCTTAAAGGTTCAGGGACGGCCCTGCGTCGACCGCGTCCGTCAGCCGTTCCCGTGTTCGTCACTGGTTCGGACTGTAGTTCGGCGCCTCGTCTGTGATCATCACGTCGTGGGGGTGTCCCTCCGTCTGACCGGCCGAGGACACCCGGACGAACCGGGAGCGACGCTTGAACGTCGGGATGTCGGGGGCGCCGACGTACCCCATGCCCGATTTCATGCCGCCGACGAGCTGGTGGAGCTCGGATGCGAGGCTGCCCTTGTAGGGGGTCGCGGCCTCGACGCCCTCGGGGACGAACTCCTCGCCGTCGCCGGGTTCGTCCTTGAGGTAGCGGTCGCCGCCGCCGGAGCGCATCGCGCCGACCGATCCCATCCCGCGGTACTGCTTGTACTTTTTGCCGTTCATGGTGATGACCCGGCCGGGCGCCTCGTCGGTGCCGGCGAAGTACGACCCCAGCATCACGGCGTCGGCGCCGGCCGCGATGGCCTTGATGGCGTCCCCGGAGTACCGGATCCCCCCGTCGGCGATGACGGGAACCCCTTCCGTGGCGGCGACGTCAGCGACTTCCGCGACGGCGGTGATCTGGGGCATCCCCGACCCGGTGACGACCCGCGTGGTACAGATCGACCCCGGCCCGATGCCGACCTTCACCCCGTCGGCGAAGTCGACGACTTCGCGGGCGGCCTCCCGGGTGCCGACGTTGCCGACGACGACGTCGGCGTCGACGTCGGCCTTGATCTCCCGGGCGCTCTCGATCACGTTCCGGTTGTGCGCGTGCGCACAGTCGATGAACAGGACGTCCGCGCCGACGTCGTCGGCGGCGACCGCCCGGTCGTCCTCGAAGGGCCCGACGGCCGCGCCCACCCGCAGGCGACCGTCGTCGTCGCGGGCCGCGTTCTCGTGTTCGCGTCGCTGGAGGATCCCCTGCATCGTCACCAGCCCCACGAGGCGGTCGTCGTCGACGATGGGGACGCGTTCGATCTTGTGCTCGTACATGAGTTCGAGCGCCTCCCGGGCGGTCACCGACTCGGGTGCGGTGATCACCTTGTCGGTCATCGCCTCGCGGACCTCGTCGCGCTCGCCGACCTCGAGGTACGGCCGGATGTCCGTCCCCGAGATGATGCCCAGGACGGCGTCGTCGTCGTCGACGACGGGCGCCCCCGAGACGCCAGCCCGCTCCATCATCTCGTCGACGTCGCGGACGGTCTGATCGGGGTGGGCCGTCACCACGTTCTCCCGCCGGATCACGAGTTCGTCCGCCCGCTTGACGCGCTCGATCTCGGCGACCATCTCGTCGACGTCCATGTTGCGATGGAGCACGCCGAGCCCCCCTTCGCGGGCCATCCCGATGGCCATGCCGGCCTCGGTGACGGTGTCCATCGCCGCCGAGAGCACCGGGATGGTCAACTCGACGTTCTTCGAGACGCGCGTGGAGACGTCGGCGTCGTCGGGTTCGACGCGGCTCTCCATCGGTCGCAACAGGACGTCGTCGAACGTGAGCGCCTCCGGGACCCTGAGTTTCTCCGAGAAAGTATCTTCGTCGGGAACGTCGTTCGCCATGTAAAACGTCGAAGCGGCCGCCACAAAAGGATTGCGAGACGGCACGTCCGTGGCACTTCTTCCCGTCCGTAACGCGGATTGTATGCGCGTTCGTGCCCACGCGCCGGTTGCATCTTTCGTCTTCCGTCGCAATCGGTCGCATCTCCGTCTTCCGTCGCAATCGGTTGCATTTCGTCCCTGCCGCGGCCGGCCGCCGTCCGTCGTCCGGCGCCGAACCGCATCTCCCGGCGGGCGGTGTCGATCGACCGAACCGTTGGACGCCGCTGGATCCGGGCGGCGAACCCACTGGATGGTCGCTTCCTGCCTTTCCGGACGGACGCGGAGCCCGTGCTCTCTGCCGGTCGATCTTTCGGCCGTGGGTCGCCGTCCCACGCAATCTTTAATATTGCGGTCGCCGCAAGTGGTGGTATGGACTCCGACTGTCCCGCCGCTTCGCGCATCGCCGGCCAGACCTCCGTGGCCTCCGGCGTCTCCTTTACAGCGAACGGCTTTACATTCAAACGGGAGTCCACCACGGGCCGACGAGCGACCACTCTCGGTGCCCGGAGCCTCCGTAGCTCCAGGCGACGCCCGTATTACCGTTCGGCCGACGGTGACGGCCGCTAGGATGGTATGAGCGTCTCTCGCCATCCGATCGCCCTCCGCCTCGAGCGGCAGGTAGGTGAGGGTACTCGGCTGCTCGCCACGGTCATGGCGCTGCCACTCATCGACGGCATCTTCCCCGCCCTGGTGCTCGCCGGCGCCCTCACCTACCCGTTCGGCATCGTCGAGACGGGGCTGTTGATCTTCGGCGGGTCGGCGACCGTCGCCGTCATCCTCGCCGAGATGGACGGCACGCGCGCCGAACAGGCCAGGGCGGTGGCGTTGCTGGGTGTGGTGCTCGTGCCGGCGGCGGCCCTCGAAGCCGCGGTCGCGCCGACGATCCAGAGCCTGCTCGACATGGCCATCTTCCAGCGCTTCGCCGGCGTGGTCATCCTCGCCGTCGCGGCCAGGACGGCCTCCGCGAAGGTCGGCGAGTACCTCCCGCGGCCGGCGGTCATCATCGGCCTCGGGATGGTCGCGGCCTTCCAGCCCGCGTCGGTCGAACTCGCCGTCAGCGCGGACCCGGGACTCGTCGCCAGGGCTGCCGCCGCCGCGGGCGTCGGCGTCGGCTTCGCCCTCCTGGTCGCGCTGCTCGGGCCGCGGCTCCGCGGCGGGGTCGACATCGACCGCTTCCGGTTCGGGAGTTCGGTCGCGCTGGGGATGCTCGCGCTGTCGGTGCTCGGCGTGATGCCGACCGAGGCGCCGGTCGCACTCGGGGTGTTACTCGTCACTGCCGTGTTCTCGTACGATCCGGGCGTCTCCGTCGAGGACGCCCCGTCGCCGGACGCCGCTGCCGACGGCGGCGACGCCGAGGACGACGACGCTGAGGACGACGACGCCGTTTCGGAGTACGACGTCGACGCCGAGCTCGGCCCCGGGACGAGCGAAGACTCCCGGGCGCCCTGGCTCTGATCCGGCTTCGGTTGTTCCGGCTTCGCTCCGGTTTCGGTCGCCCCAGCTCTGACTTTTCTGCCCGGGCCCCACCCAGCCCGTTCCGGAACGGGCCGCGACGCGGGGGATTTAGGCCCACGGGCCACACTGGGATCCATGACCACGGAGTTCCGCGTGGAGACCACCGATCGCACCGAAGTGCTGGACGTGACCGACCGGGTCGAGGCGGCGCTCCCCGAGGACGCCGCCGGCGCCTGCACCGTGTTCGTCCGCCACACCACCGCCGGCGTCTGCGTCAACGAGGCCGAGTCGAATCTCCTCGGGGACCTGGCGGACGCGCTCGCGGATCTGGTCCCCGACGAGGGCTGGCAGCACGACCGCCTCGACGGCAACGCCGACGCACACGTTCGCGCGCTGCTGACCGGCAACGGCCTCTCGATCCCCGTCGTGGACGGCCGCCTCGATATGGGTACCTGGCAGTCCGTGCTTCTGGTCGAGTGTGACGGCCCCCGGACCCGGACTGTGTCGGTCGTCCCGCCGTGAGCCGGGAGAATGACGTGACCTGGGTGGTGACGTGACCTGTTCGGCGGCGGTGTCCGGGTCCACCGAGGGCTGTGAACGGACGAGTCGGCGCAGGGCTTAGGAACCCCGGCACCCTTGCGGTCGACATGTCCAACCGCGTCGTGCAGGGTCGGATGGTAACGCCCGGGAAACTCGCCGAACTCGTCGAGGGGTCTTCCGTGATGGAGACGGAAGACATCGAGGACGCCGACCGGGACTGCCCGGACTGTGGCGGCGACGTGCTCTCGGTGGGGTACATGCCGAGCGTGACGGAGTTCGTGACGGGCTACAAGTGCCAGGACTGTGACTGGGCCGAGACTGACCGGGACTGAACTCCCTTACGGGAACGGATCGAAACCCATTTTACCCGACCCGGGCAAGGACCGTGCGAGGGGTCGTGGCCAAGCCCGGCATGGCGACTGACTCCAGAGGTCACGCCCGGTGACGACACTCCAGACTGATATACCGAGCGGACGGCTGATCACCGCTCCGCGTTGACGACCCTCTGGAGTACCGAGGCAGACCGGAGATATCAGTCGATCGGGGGTTCAAATCCCTCCGACCCCATTTCAATCTTTAACTTTTCGGCGATGAGCTGATAGGTTGTCCAGTTCTGAGGCCGCCTCTCGGGGGTGGTCTCGGTGAGCCGATCGAGAGGGTCTGAGGTCGACCCGCTTCGACAGATCTGCGAGTTCTGTGGGACGGTCATCGAAGAGGACGGCCAGCGCTGTCCCGCCCTCGACGACGGGGGGTGTCGGCCGTGACGCCGAACGTCGACGTCGAGATTGTCGACGCCCAGGCGCTCGCCCGCGTGGAGCACGGGGACGTCTCGGTCTTGATCGCGGCGCCCGAACACGTCTCCGAGCCGCAACTCCAGACTGCCCTCGAAGACGTTCCCGAGACGATCGTCGAGGTCGCCGATCGATGCGACAACAATGCCGGTGTCGATAGCGGCGACGGTCTCGTCACTGACGGTGGTCGGGATTCTTCCACCCCCGACGCGGACTGTAACGACCGGTCGGTAGGACGAGACTTCAAGCGAGGGGTCCCCGTCCAAGCAGGGGGGTTGTGGGGCCAACGGACGGGGGCCCACAAACACCGTGTGAGTACACTTATATCAAAGTGCCTAAATTTGGATCGGGTTGTCGGCTATTGCAACTGGGACCACCGTACGGTAGACAGTGTTACTTCTCAAGGTGCTCTACTGAACCGCCGCAGTTCTTGCAGAAATCAGTTTGCCAGGGGACTGTTTCAACCAATACCCGTTTTTCCGGGGGACAGGTGCAATTCTCGTTCATGTCAGCTAATTTGACTCACTAACCTGTTATATATTTGGCGCTTTACAAGCTCTATTTCTGAGACGTTCTCATTCAACGGAACACTCTATCCGCCGAATACGGGGGGCGCTAGGTAGATGTGCAGTAGTGAGAACCTCGCCGATCATCTCACTCGCTTCCAGTGGGGCGCCATCATGAATCTTGGCGGGATTCTGATGATAATCACGTTTTTCGATTGGCAGACTGCGTCCCTCATACTCAGCTTCATCGCGGTCCTCCCCTTTGGTGTCGGGTTCTTGTTGTTCTTCACCCCCGTGGAGAGTGCGTCGCATGGTGCGAGATCGGACCAACAGGAGGGGAGTGACGATGTCTGAACAAGATAACGGTCGGTCTGGGGGCAGTACCGACAATCCGGCTCTCTACGAACCGACGAGGCGGCGACCGCCCGGGTTACCGACATCGTCCTGCTGCTTGCCGCCACCGAGGAGGCGACCTACAATCAGATCCGCGAGCAGCTCGAATCTCTCGACTTCGATTCGTTCCCCTGCGATCTCGACGTCCCGGTCGACCAACCGGTTCGGATGGATGACCATCAACCACCGAAGCGGGAGCCGTTCCAGTCGCTCGACTTTCTGGACATCCTCAGCTACGTCGAGGACTTTGCCACCCCAGTCGACGTTGAGGAGCCGATCGTCCTCACCGAGAGAGGGCTAATCGGTAGCTTGACTCGATGCCGAAGCGCTTGCTGTAGTGCTCTCGTGCATCGCGTGGCGTGTCAATGAACGGCGCGTCAGCGGCGTAGCCGTGACGCGTCACCCCGTGTCCGTCGTATCGTCCCCGCTGGTAGACGCAGTCGATGAGCACAGGAAACGTCACCTCGCCGGCGAGATTGGGTTCGATCTCGCGGCTCCACCCTCTGGTTGAGTTCGTCTTGAATCGTCTCGCCCCACTTGACAATCGGCATAACATAGGCGTGGTTGTGCGCGTACAGCAGTGTGAGGCAGGTGCTGTTGTAGAATCCGCGATCGAGGTAGACGGCCTTGACGCTGAGGTCAAGGCCGTCAAGAAGTTCAAGAAACTCAGCGAGGACATCGCTGGTAGTTTCGCCGTCAACCAACTGACGAACCGCCAGCGTGTACCGCTTGTTGCGTACCCTTGCATAGAGCGTGGTGTCTGCGTGAAACGCCGTCGTTCCACGTTTCGTCTGCGAGAAGTACAGCGCCTCTGTCTCGTCTTCGTCGCCGTAGTAGGGATCGAGGTGGAGGTCGGCGACGACCTCCTCCGGTCGATCCGGCAGTGTTTCAAGCGCATCTCGTTGCAAGAGCGTGTCTCCAACCGCCTCAACAGTGTCAAGCCCGAACTGCTTAGTGAGATATCCCCGAACGGTGTTGGAATGCGGCGAGTCGTCTGTCGTTTCGCAGACGTGGTTGATTGAGGTCCCGCCGGCGCTGGCGCCGGGGAGGACCTCGTACAAGGTCTCTCTCGTGACTTCAACGTCCTCACCAAGGTCTCTCGCAAGCTCCTCGCCGAGGCTGTTGACGACAAAAGTTAAGCAGGTGTTCTTCTTCTATCTCGCTGTCTGCTTCGGTAGGTTGCATATCCTTCCAAAGCAGACACTTCGTCTAACCCGGTGTGGTCGACTGAGTTCTGGTAATACACGCACACGTACTGAAAGGAGGCCCGCTTCTATTGGAGAGGACACGCGAGTTCACAATGCATACATGTGTACTGGGCACATTACGACTAATGGAAGACGATACGACTGCCCGAGAGAACGATAAACACGGGTTTGACTGGTATCGGACGCTTGTGGAGGAACTGAATGATCTCGCAACAGTCGTCGATACCGACGGGACGATAACCTACGTCAGTCCAGCCGTCACACGCATTCTTGGTTGCGAACCTGACGAGTTGATTGGCCGCGAGGGGTATGAATTTGTCCATCCCGACGATCGAGAGCGAAACGCTGAGGCGGTTGAGACCGTTCTATCGAATCCGTCCGAATCCGAGACTGTCGAAGTCCGGTTCCAACATGCTGACGGATCCTGGCACTGGATCGAGGCTACACTGAGGAATCGACTCGACGACGACGTCATCGGTGGGATTCTCCTCAGTAGCCGAGACATCACTGAGCGAAAAGAGTACGAGATCGAAGTTCGGAAACTCGCTGAGGTGCTGACGAAACTTTACGAAATTGGCAGCGACGCGGACCTCACCGACGAGGAGAAGGCCGAGCGCATCCTCACGGCCGGGTGTGAGTATCTGGACCTGCCGTATGGGTTCCTCACCCAGATCGAGGAGGGTGTCCAGCGGATGGTCCACACGGTGGGCGATCACGAACTGCTCCAGCCCGAGGAATCGGCACCGCTTGAACACTCCTACTGTCGGAAAACGATCGAGAGTAACGGCCTCGTCGGCATAAAAAACGCGCAGAAGGAACTGGGCACGGACGACCCGGCATACGAGATTTTCGAGTTGGGCTGTTATATCGGGACGAAGATCATGGTCGGAGAGAATCTCTACGGGACGTTCTGTTTTGCTGGCCCGACGGGTCGTGACCAGCAGTTCACGTCCGACCAGCGGGAAGTGGTGAAATTACTTGGGCAGTGGACCGGCTACGACCTCGAACGACAGCGGTTCGAAAAGCGACTCCGCGGACTGCAACGGTTCTCACAGCAACTGCTCCTCGCCGAATCCACCGAGGAGGTGGCGGAGACGACGATCGAAATCGCAGCCAATCTGTTCGGTCTCCCGTTGACTGCCTGGTGGGAGCACTATTCCGATGCCGACGTGTTGCGCCCGCTGGTCGAAGGCGACGAAGTCAAAGAGATCGTGGGTGAAACCCCGGCCTTCGAACGCGGTGAGGGGCTCATCTGGGAGAGTTTCGAGAGTGGCGAGATACGAAGCTACGAGGACGTGACCGACAGCGCAGCGGCGTACAACCCCCAAACGGACTTGCGAGCGGAAGTGCACGTGCCCTGCGGGACGCACGGCATCATCACGAGTGCTGCGACCGAGCCACGAGCCTTCGACGAGGTCGACATCGAGAGCCTCCGACTGCTCGGGGCACTGGTGAGTGAGGCAATGACCGCCGTCAAGCGTGAGGAGCAACTCGTCGAGCGCGGGAAAGTCCTCCAGCAACAGAACGACCGCCTCGAAGAGTTTGCGGATGTGGTCGCACACGACCTCCGGAACCCGCTCGCAGGAGCGATCGGGTCACTGGAAGTCGCCCGCGAGACAAACGATGAAGAGTTTTTCAACCGCCTCGAACATCCCTGGACCGGATGGACGATCTCATCGGCGAGTTGCTGGCCATCGCACGCGGAGACCGTCGGCCGACCACGGTACGGGCCGTCTCGTTGCAATCGACCGTCGAAGAGGCCTGGTCGTACACCGACGCTCCAGCGGCGACCCTCTCTGTGGAGGGCCAGCTCGGCGAGATTCAGGCCGACGAGACACGACTCTTGCAACTGTTTGGCAACCTCTTTCGCAATAGCGTCGAACACGGCGGCGACGAGGTTACCGTGGAAGTCGGTCGTCTCGCCGACGAGGACGGATTCTACGTCGCCGACGATGGCCCTGGAATGTCAGAAGACAGCCTTGCAGCCGTCGAAAAACTCGAAGAGGGGGATCAGACAGCGGCGTTTGGAATCGGACTCATGAGTGTCACCGATGTCGTCACCGAGCACGGGTGGGACTTCTCGGTTGCCAACACAGACGATGGACTCCGCGTCGAAATACGAACTGGTGGACAGGCCAAGTGAACTGGACAACTCCATCGATCCCGAACACTGCATCGGTATGAGAGTAAATTTTCGACCGACTGACTCAGCACCTGAATCGATTCATTAGGAAGTACCCGTGTTCAATCGCGGTATTTCGGTCACTATGGCAGACTTCAACCACATTCGGTGTGTGAATTGCATATGAGCCCTCTACTGACCGATTTGATTTTCCGAGCCCAACGGAAGCCTCGTGTAAGACTCGCGCCGTCGATCTAGCACGCCGTTTCTGACAACCTTGGGATCGGTTCGCTGCAAAACTATAGGCTGTTCCGCTACTCCCTATGAGAGCGCTGCATCGCGCGTCAGGGGACAACCCGACCGTAACCAGGGTGCGCACCAATGAGTGACAGACAAAATCCCCGCCGGAACGTAGTTACAGCGCGGCTTCGACTGCTCGCAGCGCCGCGATCGCGTCCCGCAACCGCGCACGAACCTCCTCATCACCAGCGGGTGCGTCACCGTCACTGTCACCTTCCTCAGCAGTCCTCGCATCCTCGTGCGGGGATTGACCGTCACTATCGCCGCCGTCTCCACCATGCTCCTCGCCCCTCCGTCGGCAACCGCATCGAGTTGCTGCTGTGCATCATCATCAATGGTCGCGCCCGGCACGTCCTCACCGCGCTCTCCCTCGTCACTCGTCGGCGGTCGCCCACTTTGCCGGCCATCAACCACATCCAGCGGGTAGTGGTTGGTTCGCTGGAACAGCCTGCGGACACCAAGTGCTGTCCAGGCCGCCCGCAGCACCATTTCACAGAACTCCGTGAACGACCACTGCCAGAGGCGGCCCCCCTCGGCGGGGCGCCGCCAGGTTGCACATCCTTCCAAAGCAGACACTTCCTCTAACCCGATGGGATCGACTGATGCTCCATTTCAGCCGCCTTCTCAAACTCGGAATATGAGGCTATAGAAGAAGGTGCGTATCAATGCATTTTCCAATGAGTTAGCTTGAGGACTGGAGAATCAGATCCGATGGTAGACTGGTTCTGTATCCAGAATGCTGGGAGAATGAGTTTCGCTCTCCAATCACCAGTCCGATCACGCATACCCACGTACCATAGTAAAGTGCGCGCGTCTCAGACGTACGATGATTCCCGGTCGGCTAACCTCCTACGATGACCGGGCTTCTTCCGGCCTTCCCCTAAGCCTGAGTTCCATCGATCCTCGGGGAAGAGGTAATTGAGCTCGACCCCCCGTTGTAATAATCGATACTCTGATCCGAACAAGGCAGCTATTTAGCGGCTATTTCAGCCACATTGAGGCGAAATAACCGAAAATGCACATGGAGGACCACGACGGGGACGAGGGGCGGAAGGTCTAGCTCACCCGTGAAGAGGCGGACGACGGACCCAACGAGGCCGACGGCACAGTGCAAATGGTTGCGGTCGGACTGATAGTAGGTCGGGCCTCCGAAGGGGGAGGTCGTCGACGTCTCTCCCCGGGACCTCGTTGGCACAACTGCTGGGTTGATGATCCGCGTTCAGCGAGGGAAGGGCGACAAGTACCGAGAGAGTCCTGTCCTAGAGTCTCTGGCGGCGACGGTCAACGGATACGCCGACCTCCGCGAGGCCGGCGAGGCTAAACCGGTCGTCGACCGTTTGGAAGAACGACCGCCACGCGGCGTCGATGCGCGGATAATCTACTGGTCATCACCGACCTCAGGGCGTCGACGTACGGTCGTAGGAGCCCTCACACCATCAGACGCTTGCGCCGGCGAAAGGGTTAGGTTGTCGCGAGGTGACACCACGAGAGCAGATGAACCTCCTCCGCTCCATTCTTTACGTCCCTGCGCACAAGGACGAGTGGGTCGCGAACGTGGGGTCGAACGGCGCGGACGCGGTCATTCTCGACCTAGAGGACTCCGTTCCCACCGGCGAGAAGGACGCGGCTCGCGCGGCGGTGAGCGAACACTCCGACGCGCTCGCGGCCGCCGAGACGACCGTGACAGTGCGGGTAAACGAGGTCGGGTCAGACGCGTTCCACGAGGACATCGAGGTACTCGGTTCGTGGACCGACGCCATAGTCGTCCCCAAGGCCGAGGCGGCTGCCGAGGTACGCTCGCTTGGATCGGTTCTCGAGTACGTCGAGCACCGGGACGACATTCCGGATCGAATCGAGATCGTCCCCCTGCTGGAGAGTCCGGAAGGGATCTGTGCGGTCGGTGAGATCACCTCTGCGGGCGACCGGATCGCGGCGGTCGGAAGCAGCACGAGTCGCGGCGGAGACATCCAGCAGTCGCTCGGCCTCGGCTGGTCAGCGGGTGGCGAAGAAACACTCCACGTCCGCTCGAAGATCGTTCTCGAAGCCAGGGCCGCGGGCGTCGAGCAGATCCTCTCCGGGATCTGGGCGACGGTCGACGACGAGGAGGGTCTCCGGGAGAAGGCGACCCGCCAGAAGCGATTCGGGTTCACGGGGATGCAGGTGATTCACCCCGATCAGGTCGACGTCGTCAACGACGTGTTTACGCCCTCGGCGGAGGAACTCGACTACTACCGGGAACTCGTCGAGACGTTCGAGCGAGAGCAGGGTGGCGAGCAGGGCGCCATCCGGTTCAAGGGCGAGATGGTGGACGCGGCGAAGGTAAAGCATGCGCGTCGCACGTTGGACCGGGCGGCAGACGTGCGTAACGAGTCGACGTAGGGGTACGATCGAACGGCTGGCGGTTTCCGGCGCGGGTGACGCCCGGGCGCGTCCTCGTCTCAACGCGGCCAGCGCCTGTCTCAGCGGTCGTCGCCAAGTTTTCCCTCCGCTCGCAGCGCCTCCGTTATCCGATCGCGGAGGTCGGTCTTGCTGATCTTTCCAACCTCCGTCCTCGGGAGCGACTCGACGACCTCTACCCGCTCGGGCCGTTTGAAGACCGCCACTCCCCGCTGTTGCATGAATGCGGCGACCTCGTCGAGGGTGAGCGCGTCGGCACCGGATTCGAGTTCGACGTAGGCCATCGGCCGTTCACCGAGGCGATCGTCCGGCATCCCGATCACCGCGACGTTCTGTACCTTCGGATGCTTGATCAGCTCGTCTTCGAGACCGGGTGCGTAGATGTTCTCACCGCCGCGAATGATGGTGTCCTTTAGCCGACCGTGAACCAGGTAGTTGCCGTCCGTCCTCCGCTCTATGACGTCCTCCGTGTAGAACCACCCGTCGTCGTCGAACGCCGCCTCGTTCTCCTCCGGGTTCCGGAAATAGCCGGAGAATATTCCCGGCCCCCGGGCGGCGAGTTCACCCGGGGTCCCCGTCGTCACCTCCGTTTCGCGGGCCTCGTCGACGATCCTGTACTCGTCGGCGTCGGCTGCTATCGGACGGCCGATGGTTTCGGCCTGGGCGTCCACGTCGTCGCTGGGCCGGGTGCAGAACAGGGGCCCTTCCGCCATGCCGTAGTTGTTCGCCACGTCCACGCCCCACCGGTCGTTCAGCTCTCGGACGACGGCCGGGCGGACTTTCTGCCCGCCGGTGACGATCACGGCGATGTCTCCGAGGTCCAGGTCGTCGACGGCGTCGTCCTCCAGGAGGTCGACGAGCTGGGCTGGCACCGCAAAGAAGTACTCCACGCCCAGTTCGAGCGCCCGCTCGACGAGCGTTTTCGTCTTGAGGGTCGGTTCGATGGCGACCGACGCCCCCTGACTCACGGCCGCGCCGACGATCGGATTGAGCGACGCGTTGTGACCGATCGGGACCCAGGGCATGCCTCTCCACTCGGGGGTGATTCCGAGCGCGTCCTCCCAGCGCCCCCACTGGAACACGTACTCGTTGTGCGTCCGCGGGATCACTTTCGGCATCCCCGTCGTGCCGCCCGAGAGCAACATGAGCCCGGGATCGGTCGGGTCCACCGTCTCGCCGGCGACGGCGTCCCCGTGCGTCTCGGTCCAGTCCGTTTCGACGATTGCAGCGTAGTCGATCCATCCGTCGGGCAGGTCAGTCGGACGCTCCTCGTCGCCATCGCCGACCGCGATCAGGTGCTCGAGGGTCGCGATTTCGGACGCGAGCGAGTTACCCATGGCCACGTAGTCGAACGCACCGCCCGACTGCGGACCGAGCGTTATGAACGCGCGGGCGTCGGTGAGCCCGAGGACGTGACTCGCCTCCGCGCGCCTGTGCCGGGGAAGCAGGACGACCGGGATGACGCCCGCCCGCGAGCAACCGAAAAACAGGTCCAGAAACTCGACCCGGTTCGTGAGCTGGATCACGACCCGATCACGGGGGGCGAGACCCAGTTCGCCACGGAGATACGCGGCGATCCGCTCGGTCCTTTCGACGGTCTCGCGGTAGGTGGTCCGGCCGTCCGGAGACACGACGAACGGTTTGTCCGGGAACGTGTCGGCCGCTCGGTCGAGTACCTCGTGGAGGGCGCGGTCCGTCCAGTACCCCTTCGCTCGGTACTCCTCGATGCGTTCCTCCGGGAACGGGGTGTACCCGTCGAGGGCGGAGGACGATTCCGGCCTGGCCATGACCGCCCATTCACTCGGCCGTGCTTTACGCTTTTCTGCGGTGTCCCGGATCGCCAGGGGGCGGGCGGCACGACCCCGGACGGCGTGCAACCCTCCTCGAATCTGTGCTGGGCGTGGACGACGTGACGGCCTTGCCATTCGAAAGCGTCCCTGCGACTGTCAAGCGGTTCCTGAACCGGCGACCCCGCCAGCCCAGACGGGCCCCGCTGCGGGGACTTTCCGTCCGGAGACGCCCCCACCAGGCGGAGACGTACCGCTCTGGGTAGCGTTCCGCAGTCGCTTCGAGGCACGCGTTCAGCACGCCCCGACGCCGGGTGCGAACGAACCGGGCAGGGTGACAGTGAAATCCGGGACCGAGGGTCGACGCTGGCCTCGCGCTAATCGATGTCCATCTCCCCTATCGCCCGGTGAACCGCGTTCGGATTGACTTTGCAGTCGAGGACGAGGGGGCCGGTCAGGTCGTCGGTGAGCGTGGGTTCGAGCGCCTCGACGTCGCTCGCCGAACGGACGGTGTGGCTCCGGGCGCCGAGCGCCGAGGCGACCCTGGTGAAATCCGGCGACGACACCTTTCCCACTTCCCCTGAATGCCCCCGCATCCGCCCCATGTGATACTCTGCGCCCAGGGCCTCGTCGTCCATCACCACGAGGATCATCGGGACGTCGTTGCGGGCCGCCGTCTCGAGTTCCTGGAGGATCATCATCAACCCCCCGTCGCCGCAGAACACGACGCACGTTCGCTCCTGTTCGGCCAGGGCGGCCCCGATGCCTGCGGGCAGCCCCTGGCCGAGGGCGAGGAAGTCGACGGTCCAGATCAGCCGGTCGTCCGGACCGAACGTCAGGCCGTCGAAGACCCACCCGATGTACTGGCCGACGTCGGTGACCACGAGCCGCTCTCCCGGAAGGGCTGCGTCGAGCGCGGTGACCAACTCACGGGGGTCGACTCTCCCCGGCCGGGGCTCGAACTCCCCCTCCGTCACCGGCGTGCTTGCTTCGATGTCGCTGCGAGCCTCGTCGGTCCAGAACGCTCCCCGCCGGTCGATACCGCGCCGTTCGAGCTCGGCATGTAACGCCTGGGCCGTCGTCTTCGCGTCGCCAACGATGCCCACGTCGACGTCCGTGAACCGGCCGATGTGGGTCGGGTCGGCGTCGACGTGGACGACGCTCGTGTCCTCGTCGACGAGCGTTCCCGAGTCCAGCGTGTGGTGGTTCAGACTGGCGCCGAATCCGACGACGAGGTCGCTCTCGCGCAAGCGCTCGTTCGCGACGGTCGTTCCCAGGCCACCGGCGGGTCCGAGGGAGTAGGGATGGTCCCCGAAGTACCCGATGGCGGGGAGGCTCGTCGCGAGATAGGCGTTCATCCGCTCGGCTAACTGCTCGATGGCCTCCTTCGCGTTCGCACGGACGGCACCCCGACCGGCGAGGAGGACCGGTGCCGTCGCCCCCCCGTCGTTGCGGTACACCTCGATGGCCCGCGCGACCGCCTCGCCGTCCGGCTTCATCCGGGCGTCTTTCCCCCAGTCTTCCGCGCGACGTCGGGGCTCCCTGGCCGGGACGTCGCTCTCCAGGACGTCGATGGGAACCTGCACTGCGATGGGCCCATCCCCGTTGTGGAGGCGGCGGAACACGTCAGCCAGTCCAGGCAGCAGTCGCTCGGGCGACCGGATCGTTTCGACGTCGCCCACCAGCCGTCGCAGGAACCCTTCCTGCTGGAACCCCTTCCCGTCGTGGGCGGCTGTGAGCCGGGATTCGGGGACGAGATACAGGACCTTCGACCCCCGCCTGCTCGCGGTCACGAGCGAGGTCCCCGTCTGGGCTATCGCGGGCCCCCGGCCGACGATACAGACACCGACGTCGTCGCGGGCCCGCGCGTACCCGTCGGCCATCGCCGCCGCGCCCTGCTCGTGGCGGCACTCGACGAGGTCGATCTCCTCCCCCCGGTTGTCCTCGATCTCGGAGAGGAGCGGGATGATTTCCTCGGACGCGAGGGTAAAGACCGTGTCCACCCCCTGTTCGACGAGGCAGTCGACGACGCCCTCCGCCGCCTGAATCGTTCCCGGCATGGCTATCCAAAGAGGCCGTGCTAGCTGGTTATGTGTTACGGGGGGCGCTCCCACGACGTGTGCGGCCTTCCGAGCGGCCGTCGTGTGAACGGAGCCGGGAGCCCGTTGGCGTGCCGGTCGTCCAGCGGGGCGCCCACTCGAACGGTGGTCGATCCGACCGTCGACGACCGCACCGGAGCCCGGTCCCAGACGCGACAGTGCGGGCTGAACACAACGGTTATGCGTGCGGATTGTGATCCCGTGACATGGTTGAGCGAATCGACGCGTTTGCGCACGTCACCCCGCCGGAGTTTTACGAGGCGATGAGCGAGGTCCACCCGACGCCCGCGCTCCACAACCTCTACTTCGAACCGATCTGGAACGTCGATCGCCGACTCGAGGACATGGACGATCACGGCGTCGACAGACAGGTGCTCTCGCTCGCGAACCCTCCGATCTGGCGGGGGCTGGACCCGGAGGACGCACTCCCACTGACCCAACTGGCGAACGACCTCGTCAGGGAGATCGCCGACGAGCACCCGGACCGATTCGTCCCGATCGCGACGTTGCCGTTCGCGACCGAGGGGTACGTCGAAGAACTCGAGCGCTGTCTCGACGACCTCGACATGCGCGGCGTCCAGATCTTCTCGAACGTCGACGGCAACCCCGTCGATTCGCCGGGGCACATGGCGATCTACGAGACGGCCGCGAACGCGGGCGCGCCGGTGTGGATCCACCCGCAACTGTACGAGTGGTACGACTGGCTCTCGGAGTACGAACTCCACCGGACGATCGGCTGGCCGTTCGACACGACGGCCGCGATGGCGCGGATGGTGTTCGGCGGTGTCTTCGAGGAAAACCCGGATCTCGACGTCGTCGTACACCACCTCGGCGGGATGGTCCCGTTTTACATCGGGCGGATCGCGACCTTCTTCGAGGCCCGGGTGAACAACCCGGAGATGTACCCCGAGTTCGAGACCCCCGACTTTTCGACGAGTGTTCGAGAGCAGTTCCGGAACTTCTACGGCGACACCGTGATCGGGGGCGAAGTCGCGCCGTTCGAGTGCGGGCGTAGCTTCTTCGGCGACGACGGCATCGTCTTCGCGACGGACTACCCCTTCGGCCCCGACGGTGGCCGTCGGTTCATGAAACAGGCCGTCGACATCGTCGAGGCCGTCGCTGACGAGGCCGCCTACGAATCGATCTCCCACGGGAATATCCAGGCCTTGCTGTAGGGCAGCGCCCCCGCCACCGCCGCCGGGTCACCACGGGGACCGATACTACTAATCCGCGGAACTCTCTTGGAGAGGTATAGGTGAATTCCGAGTGAGCACCCGACCCAACGAGGCTGAAGGCCCGGACGCCTACGTCGTCGGCGCCGGCCCCGTGGGGCTGAGCGCCGCGATGGCGCTGGACGCACGCGGCGTCGCCGTCGAGATCCTCGAAGCCGAGTCCCGGGACCGGGAGCGGCCGGGGACCCGTGCGGACTACGTCCACGGCTCGACGCTCGACATCTTGGAGTCCGTCCATCCCGACCTGGGCTGGCGGCTGGTCGAGGACGGACTCCTCCTGCCGAAGCGACAGACCTACTGGCGGGGCCGCAAGGTGTTCTCGCGGACGTTCCCCGTCCCCGACGACCCGTCGGACCTCGACGGCCTCCCGCACTCGACGCGCATCCCCCAGACCGTCGTCGAGGACCACATGCACGACGCGATCGCCGAGCGAGACATCGAGATCCACTGGGACGCCCCGGTCGAAACCGTCGACGCCAACGAGGACGGCGTCCGCATCGAAACCGGCGACGGGGAAGTCCGGACGGCCGCCTACGCGGTCGGCGCCGACGGCGGCGGGTCCACCGTCCGGAAGGAAATCGGCGTCGAGATGTCGGGGTCCCAGTCGAAGAACGCGTTTCTCATCATTGACGTCGAGGAGACCAGCGAGAACCCCGAACCGCCCGTGATGACGTTCCACTACGGCCACCCGGGCGTCGACGGGCGGAACGTCCTCACCGCCCCGTTCCAGGGGGGGTGGCGCATCGACGTCACCTGCCGGCCCACAGACGACCTCGACGCGATGACCAGCGACGAGCGCGTCCGCGACATCATCGCCTCGACCATGGGCGAGCGCTACACCGACCGCGTCTCGTGGGTGTCCACCTATCAGTTCAAGCAGGTGACTGCCGACAGTATGGTCGACGAGCACCAGCGCGTCCTCCTCGCGGGCGACGCCGCCCACCTCTTTGCGCCGTTCGGCGGCCGTGGGATGAACTCCGGCATCCACGATGCCGACGCCGCGGGCTCTGCCATTGCGTCCGCGCTTCGTGCGGAATCCGACTCGATTGCGGACCGGGAGATCGAGAACTACGCCCGGCTCCGTGAGGCGGCGGCGGAGTGGAACACCCAGGCCGCGGGACAGGCGCTCGAACACATCTACAGCGACGACCCGGTCGTGAACGCGAAAAAGCGCGCGGCGGCGGAGCTGTCGCGCGTCTTCGACTCTGCGGGGGAGTGGCTCGACACGGCTCACTTCGGCCCGCTCGACAGCCCGCCGATTCCGACCGTCGGAAAGTTCTAGAAATTGTCTCTTCGTGGTCCGCTTGCGCCTCGGATGACCCGTGCCGCTCCCGGTGGCTGTGCGTTCCTCCGGCGGCCATGGCGTCGAAAATGTCGGTCTAATGGTGGGTTTCGGAATGGTGGGTTCTTCCGTCTCGTCGGCAGAGGTCGCCTCTCTTTTCAGTTTCCAGTCCGGTCGTGCATACTCGCGTAGCAGTGTAAAGTGTGCGCGTCTTGGACGAGCAAGGATTCCGGGCCGGCCGACTGACCACTGAGATCGCTTCTTGGGCGCAGTTGCCCCTGGCTCGAGGCGCAGTCTGCGTCGTCGACGAAGCGCGGACCGAGATCGAGCTCAGTTTCAGATCCTCCGGTGGGAGAGCAGCGACAATTTCTCTCTCACCCTGTCCAAGAACGGCCGTTCTTCGACAGCCTGTCTGTAACAGCTAGGCCTTTTGAGCAGGTAGCGGTGTCCGCGAACGTCGCCTGCTGCGTCAGTTCGTGGGTAGGGGTCTCCGGTGAACGGAACGGTACGTACCGAGTAGGAACTTTGAGGAAGATGACGGGAGAGTAGAGAGTCGTGAGTCCAACCGTCCATGAGGTTCGGAACGCGATTCGAGTGGCGACGGGTCGCTTCGAACGGGAGTTCGATGCATCATTCACGAAGGAGGAGCTGCAGGCAATCTGTGAGGCACTCGAAGTCGATGTCGACGAGGCAGGGCGTCCATCGACAACGGGGATGCGCCGACAAATCCGGACACAGGTCGGCATCGCAGAATCGCTGGAAGCGGCGGATGACTCCACGTTCCGGAAGGCCGAGCTTCAAGCAATTGCTGAGGGTGTCGGCGCATCGTCCGAGCCGTAGCCGCCGGTCTCTCGATCAGTTTGCTGCTGTGAGTCCCAATCGGAAGCTCTCCAGTGAGAGCACCTTCTCCCGGCCGACTCGTGCGGTGTATACAGCAGAGAACGTAAACAGCATTTGAAGCGCTGGACTGTACGGTCTCGGTGGAGTGACCGGCCGGTATACGCCGAACAAAAAATGGCTTTTACAGGTTAAACAACTCCCGGGCGTTATCTTGAAAAATCCTCTTTTTCCGCGTCTCTGAGAGTCCTTCGACGTTATCGACCGCCGCTGGAGCGTCGAAGTCCTGGTGGGGCCGGTCCGAGCAGTAGATGAGTTGATCCTCGAGGTCGGCGCGCTCGATGAGGTCCACGACGTCGACCATTTCGGTCGCCTCCTCCGGCAGCGGCTGCGTGCCGTAGTAGAACTTCGAGAGGTACTTGCTCGGTAGCTGCGAGAGATCAGCGAACTCGCTTGAACGTTCGAGGTACTCCCGGTCAAGTCGTTCGCCGAGGGCGGGAATCCACGAGAGGCCGCCCTCCCAGAAGCCGAAGTCGACATCGTACCGCTCGGGGACTCCGCGTTGGATGAGACTATTTGCATGCCACATCTTCGGAATCGTGTGCGCGAGGGTATGGAATTCCGCGAAGTTCGTGGCCTGCATCCCGGCGATGGGGAAGCCGGCGACGATGCCCGTCGTCGAGTGTAAGATGATCGGGATGTCGTGTTCCTCCGCGGCCTCATAGATCGGCTCGTAGCTCTTATGGCCCATCGGGAACGTCGGCCCGACGTCGGTGATCATAGCGGCGACGACGCCCTCCTCGTCGCCATACCGTTTGATCTCCTCGGCGCTCTCCTGGGGATGGTTGCCGAAGATGTAGAGTTTCGCGTAGTAGGTGCCGTCGCCGCGGGCGAACTTGTCGACGGTCATATCGTTGAACGCCCGCATATACGGCACCTGCTTGTCCTGTGCGGGAATCGTCGTCATCCGGAACTGGCCCGGAGAGAACACGACGGTATCGATCCCGAGCTGTTCGCGAACCTGATCGATGTCCTCGGCGCACTCGATGTCCGCCGAGTGAATGTTGATCTCCGTGCGACCGCCGGCGCTACGGTCCCAGCCGTCCCACTGGACCGGTCCCCACTCCTTCGGTCCCGCGAGGTACCCCTCCTCCTCGTTCTTCCGAAAATCATCATCGGAGAGGTACTCCCGGATGTCGGCTCCGGATTCGCCGCTGTGCCACTCGCCATCAATGACCGTATGGTCCATATTATCTCCTCGAACGGCCGGGACTAATAGCGTTTGTTACGAACGTGTGTAGAGCGTTCCGTAGGCGTGAAACGCAGTCGGTGCAGCCCTCGCCTGAGGTAGGTACAGCCCTCTGTTTCGGCTTGACCCCCGACAACTCGCTCAGTGGAGGGAATCATCTATCGATCAAGATAAAGAGATTCTCTTGGAAAAGTTTCTAAATTGGCAGACGTTCAATAGCCTGTTCAACCGAGACCTGCCGGAACTGCTGGACGCAATCCGCAGACCAATTGAGCAGATGGGTCAAATCAACAATAGTGAAATCAACTTCGTCCTTGGTTTTACACTCTCCCGAGGAGTGTACCACCGCCCACTTTCTAGATACAGAGGAGCGAGGGAACACGACTACGCAGGCTGGCTACACCAAACGATGCGGTTCCAAGCACAAATAGGAGGAATATTGAGCTGAAGACAATAACTGGAGCGGGTAACATACCTTCCAGAAATAGGACTTCGGCCACCAATATCAGGATTACAGGAAGTCCAAAAAGCACGATGCCAGCTCGTGCCAAGCGAGGTGTTTTGTCGGTCAGCCGGGGGAATAACCCGATGAGTCCGATATACGAGAGGATAATTCCTATAAATGCAATCAGTCCTGTTATGATCCCCGAGAACGAAATCGCCGTTACCATTTCGATCGCGGACCGGGCCGAAGGGATGAGCATAGAGGCCCCAGTGACGAGGAAAATCCATGCGCTCCACTTTTCGAGTGATTCCCATGACATGTCAGTACCTACCATAGAGAACATCCAAAAACAATTGTCATAATGGTGTGGTGTCGGAGGTGGCGGTCCAGTCCGAACAGCCCAATCGGGCCAGTCGGTCTGGATGGGAGGACCGCGTCCGACGGCGGTGTCGGTCCTCCGGCCCCCGTCGTGTGCCACTCAGTCGTCCGAGACGGCGCCAGGGTGCTCCGACTGACCCGTCTCCAGCGACCCCTCGATGGTCCGGTGGGGGTATGGGATGGTGATGCCGGCCTCCTCGAACCGCTCGGTGACCCGCTGGACGAACCGGCCTCGGATGCCCAGGAAGTCCGAATCTCCGGGGTCACTGATCCAGATCCGGCTCTGCAGACCAAACGACGCCTCGTTGATCTCGATCAGTTTCACCGACGGCTCCGGGTCCTCCAGGACTCCCTCCTGAGACCGGGCCGTGTCGACGATGATGTCCATCGCGTCGTCGATATCGTCCCGGAGGCCGATGCGGAAGACAAACTTCAGGCGGAGGGTCCTGTTCTTGTCGTAGTTCTTGATGACGCCGTCGGTGAGCTGGGAGTTCGGAACCGTGAGATGTTCGTTGTCGAACGTCCGGACGCGGGTCACGCGCAGGCTGATGTCCTGTACGTAGCCGGAGTTGGTCTCCCATTCGATCCAGTCGCCAGTCCGGAACGGTTTGTCCGTGTAGATGAACACGCCAGCGACGAAGTTCTTGATGACGTCCTGCATCGCGAAGCCGATGGCCAGGGTCGCCGCCGCGGCGATCGTCGACAGCGCGACGAGGATGTTCCCGAACCCGGCGAGCGAAAACGCGAGGCCGATGGCCACGAATAGCAGCGCGGTGTACACCAGGAGGGTGAGCGGCTTGCGGACGTGCTCGTCGATTCCCCGCCGGATGAGCACCCGGGATACCAGTGGGACGATGGCGACCTTGCTGACGACGTAGACCGTGACGAACACCACGATGAACACTGCAGCCGAACCGATCGCGCTGGCGAGTTGCGGTGGAAGCCCGAGGTCCGTCAGGAACTCGCCGACGAAGCCGGCCCTGGTCGAGGGGCCGGTCTGGAGCAATTGGATCATCGGTCCGGGCCTCCCTGCCGAGACGCACGGGGACGCACGGCATGCTGCGAGGGCCGGGTCACGGCCAGTGCTTCTGTGGAACGCTTCGCTAGGTCTCCGCCGCCACGGGTATCGAACATACCACCCTCTGGTGCGGTATCAGGTGAGTTATAGGCCGGGGGCGGGTCGGTGTGAGATTGGTGGGACCGGCAGCCTATAGCCGCTCCCGAGCGACGCGATGTGTTCGGGCCGTCCAGCTCCGAGGGGCCCTTCAGCGAGGGACAGCCGGCCGACTGGCGAGGGCGGGTGTGAACGGCAAACTGAGGGGACTCGGTACTCCTGCCCGAGTTGCGCCCTGTATCTTGTACAGGGCCCTCAAACTATCCAGTACCTGGCAGAAATCACGTGCTGAATATAGTATTCCTACCGCTTATCAACCTCTTTTCGAAGCCATTCTTGTTGGTATCCGATTCCTCCCTGTTCTGGAAGAGGTGCCCAGACATCGACACCTAAAGCTTCGAGTTTGTCCCAGACAGCCTGAAGTGCCGTAACGTAACGACTACTCGCGAGGACGGCGAGGCCAATCCGCTCGTCGACCGTACCACTCGATCCGTTCGTAACTGGGTCATGGATATCGGCCAGCGCCGGCTCGACGCGACTGGCGATGAGGGGTGGTCGTTTCTCTCGGCGCACGATCTCCGACGCACCTGGGGGACTCTGCTCGTTGACGACGAGATAGAACCGGGCCTTGTGATGTCGTGGGGCGGCTGGGAGGACTGGGAGACGTTTCGGGAGTCGTACTTGGGAACGTACTCGACGAAGGCAAAAAACCGCGCTCGGGAAAAGGTCGACTGGCTATAGTCGTACGGCAGCAGGACAAGCATTTCCCACCTCAGCTTGCTGTAGACTTTCCTTTTAGAGGATTCAGTACCGCCTCACGGAGGGCGCTCTTGTTCAGTCGCATGGCCTCAGCGACTACGGACTTCGCGGTGTCGATGTCGACGCTGTCGTTGACGGTTGGGGTACCAATGAAGTACCCGATGGGCGGCGACCACCTTCTCTGCTGGGAAAAGATTTTCAAATTCCGATTCGACAGGCGGGTCTCGGTTCGCTGCGTCTACCGACTGCGTTGATTCTCTGTTCTGGCAGATGCTCTTGCGCAGGACGCCGACGACGCCTGATGGTCAGGCGAGGTGCTGGTCGATGGCTGCGAGCAGGTCGTCCGTCTCGGGTCGGTCCCATGTGGACGAGCCCTCGTGGCTGTAGACGACGCGCGGGAACCCTTCACGTGTGTCCAGCAGGATGGCCTTGGGCATACGCCCGAGGAGGTCGCTGAGATCGCCGAGACACCCGAACCGGACTGGTTGGTCGTAGGCCTCACCCACAGTTTTGTCCGGATCAGCCAACAGCGGGAATGGGAGGTTGTAACTGTCCTGCCAGTCCCGAACGCGGTCGGGCGGTTCGGGAACGACGGAGATTACCTCGACGTTCCGGTCCTGGAACTCGCCGTACCGGTCGGCTACGGCCTGGACCTGGCTCCGACAGTTACCACAGTGGTAGTCCCGTTGGAGCAACACGACCACTCCATTGACCTCCGCAGAGAGGTCTGCAAGGGAGAGCGTATCGGGTCCAGACCCCACGTTCGGCAGGCTGAAGTCCAACTCAGTCTTCATACGCTTTTCTACGGATGGGGACTGCATCAAAGATCCGGCCTCGAGTGTCCAATCAGTTGGGGGATAGCTACAACATCCTTGAGCCCCGAGAATTCGTCGTGACCCGCGAGGCAGTCGAGGCTGGTTTCACAAGGTTCGTCGACCGGGCCATCGACCGCACGGAGGCGGCCTTCCGGATCTCACGCGTCCTGGCCGGGAGTGGTGGCCCTGGCCCGGGCGGGGCCGCACTGGACGCGCTGGCAGATAGCTCGGACCTACTCCACGAGCGCGTGGTCAAACCGGAACTCACGGCACATCGCGACCAGACCCTCGTCCAGTTTGGTGTCGTGCTTGACTACGCCGAGAGCGACGACGATTTCGAAACGTACAGCGATGACATCCTCGCTGCCGGCGCCATCTCTGATTCGATCCGGGACGATATCGACGTCGACCGCCGCACAAGTGTCCGGGAGAGTCTGCTTGCTCATCATCGCAGGCTTGGGGACGCCGTCCGGCCCTTGATCGACGCTCCCGAGACGGAGTTCTGGCCCGCGGTGGCCGCGACCTACGACGAGCCCACCGCCCGGGAGCTGGTGAGCGAGCACTTCGCGTTCAGCGAACCGCTGCGTGCCCACCGCTCCGCGTTCCGGATGGCCGTCGAGATCGACCCCGGTGACGTGCTCGGCGGACTGGGGAGTCTCGTGCCCGGCGGCCCGCTGGTGATCGAATTCACCGACGAGGCGATCCGCGCGATGGAACGGGCCGAGCGGTCGGTGATTCGTGACACCCGCCGCGAACTCGAGGAACACTACGACACCGAGGGGTGAGATACGCCCGTGTCGGATCCACGTCCTGGCGCCAAACTGAAAACACTCGCGAGTGAATTCGAGCCCGTGCAGGACCCGGTCGATATTTCGAAGTCCTTCCTGCTGGCCATCCGTCGTGGAACTTCCGCTGAGGAGCACGCCGAGGCGCTGGCTGCACTCCCCGACGAGGAACTGGCCACGGCGCTCGACACCGACGCGGCACGCCTGGCGTTCTGGCTCAACGTCTACAACGGATTCGCTCAGCGAGCGCTGGCCGAGGATCCCGAGCAGTACCACCCACGGCGGACGTTTTTCGGGACGCCACAAGGGACGGTGGCCGGGCAGGAACTGAGCCTCGACGCCATCGAACACGGCATTCTCCGGCGGTCCTACAGCAAGTGGACGCTGGGCTACGTTCGGTCGCCGTCTCGGACTCGCTTCCAGGAGCGCCACGAACCGAGTCAGCGAGACCCGCGAATTCACTTCGCGGTAAACTGCGGAGCCGCGAGCTGTCCGCCGATTGCGGCCTACGAGCGCGACGCGGTCGACGACCAATTGGATATCGCGACGGCGGGCTATCTGGAGCAGACTGTCACGTACAATCCGGACTCCGGGTGGGTGCGGGTTCCCCGCGTAATGATCTGGTTCCGCGGCGACTGGGGCCGAAAGCGCGATCTGCTCGCATTCCTGCGGGCCCACGACCAGCTGCCCTCGGACGCCTCGCCGTGGATGGCCTACCACGACTGGGACTGGTCGCTCGACCGGGGCGACTGGGCCGCGGAGTCGGCGATGGACTGCGCCGACCGGGAGTGACGGCACTTCAGGCAGCTACCCAGCACCAGGAGGCAAACTGCAAGACTGCTAGTCCGACCATCGCGAGGACGGTTGGCCAGGGCGTCGCTCGGTTGGTGTATCCCAGTGCTCCCCAGACCACCAAGGGGGCAACCGGGAGACTCGCGAGGACGACAGCCGTCGGGAGGACCGAGCCCCAGAGCGCGAGCAGGCTGACCCCGGCCAGACAGCCAATGGCTGCGTAGCTCCGCCGGAGCCGGGTGGGTGACCACTGGACTGCGAGGGTGTCCTTGCCCACAGATGCGTCGGCCGCTCGGTCGGGCCACTGGGTGGCAAAGAGGTTCAACAGGACAACGAGGAAAAACGGGATGACGGCGAGCGCGACCGTGGCTAGTGGCCCCTCGACGACGGCAGCGCCGTAGACCGGCAGCACCAGGCCGCCCAGGAGTGAGTTGTCTACTTCACCCCAGCCTCGCCAAGCGAGTTGTAGTGGCGGGACCGAATACTGCCAGCCGAACACGGCGATTATCCCAAGCAGTGCGACGGGACTGAGGGTGAGCCACCCGGTCGCTGCGAGCACTGTCACGAGGAGCACCCCGAGACACAGGCTCGCAACTGCCGCGTGTAAGGCGAGCGAGCGGGGCAGGTTCGCTCGCTGGAGCGCGCCACTGCCGCCGGAAAACGGCGTCCGCTGGGTGCGTGCGTCCGTCTCGTAATCGGCGTATTCGTTGGCGTAGTGGACGCTGGCAGCGATCGTAAGCAAGGGGAGAGCGCCCAGGGCAACGTGTCGACCATCGAGCGAGGTGCCAACCGCCGCGGCAATCTTGGCGCCGAGCAGGTAGACCACGAGGATCAGGAGCAACTGGTCCGGGCGACTCGTCTGCCAGAGCGCCCACAGTCGGACACGCCACCCGGTCATCGACCGCTGGTTTGGCCTCTCGCCCCTTGAGGCTCGGGACTCACGACCCAGTTCTCGTCGGATCGTCACGGTCGCCGACGCCCGCGGCCGTTCGGTGGCTTACTGAGAAGACGACGCGACGACGACTGCCGTGATAGTCGAGGACCCCGTCTCAAACGCCCTCGCCGTGACCGAGGCACTGCTGGACTGGTGGAACTGCCGGTGCCGCGGCGTCTGGCCGGTTACTGCTATGGCGGCGAACTCGTTCGAGGTTAATAGAGAGGTAGGGTGAGGGTTGCTTGCCCTCTGCGGCCGACCTACCCCTCGTCGTCGCCCTCGTAACGTGGGCCTGGGGGTTCAGCCGCCCGGACCTGCTCGATCTCCTCGATGGCAACCGCATCTCGTCGACGGCCTGTCCTCCGGCCCCGAGGACGTCCATATCGTACGTTGGGGCTTGGTCGATGGGGACCGCTGCCGGACGGACCTTCGAGACCCCCTTGACGATCCAGAACCCCTCCGGGTCGTCGTCGGGGGCAGCGAGTACTCCGAAGACGGCGTCGTCGAACTCGTCGACGAAGAGCTGCCGGACAAAGTCACGATCCCCTCAGTTTCACGAGAACAGGAATCGAGCGAGGTATTCCTTGAGGAGAGCGATGCCGAAGCCCTGCTGTCCTGGTTCCGGAACAGCACGCGCTGGTACGGAACCATCCAGCACACGATCCTCGAGGTGACTTGGCACACCGGGGCCCGGATGGGCGGTCTTCGCGGTCTCGACCTGGAGGACTACCAACGAGAGGAGCAATATCTCCTCTTTCGGCCCCGTCCCGAGACAGAGACGACTCTGAAGAACAAGCTCGAAGGCGAGCGCGCCGTCTCGATATCGGACACCGTCGCCGACGTCTTGGACTACTACATCGTCAGAGAGCGGTCGCAGAAACGCGACGACCACGGCCGAGAGCCCCTGTTCTGCGGTCGTCAGGGACGAGTCAGTGACCCCGACTGGCGGAACAAGTGCTACCTGGCGACCGAGCCATGTCATTACCGCGAGTGCCCACACGGGAAGTCGCGTCATTCCTGCGAGTGGACGGACCGTGCTCACGCGAGCAAGTGCCCGTCCTCGCGTAGTTCCCATCAGGTCCGGTCGGGATCGATTACCTGGCAGCTGAACCAGGGCATCCCGATCGGCATCGTCGCCGAACGTGTCACATCGTCTGAAGATGCCATCGACGCCACTACGATCAGGCGCTCGACGTCGAGAAGATGGAGAAACGCCGTCGAGACCACGTTGAGAGTCCCGATATCGACCGAGAAACGGATTCCAACGATGAATGAGATAACCAACATTCAGAATCCGGTTGCACAGGCACAGAACCGCTTGTTTTCTCTGGATATTTATTTCTCTCCGACCCAATTCTAAAAATAATTCTTTCGGATAGACGCCTGTAGTCGCGGCTCCGTTCGGCTGTCGAAGCGACGACAGTCAGTCTCCCGGTCGACACGTGGCTGTAGTCTCGGACACCGGGCTGTTCGCACTCGATCCGGCCGAAGCAGGCCCGTACGCCACGTACTTCGGAGCCTCGGTCACTGCTCAGATGAACGGTCGTCGCCGCGAGGTTGCACGTGCCAGTCGGCTGGTTATGATGATCGACGGTGTAGCTATCGTCGATGGCGCTCAAACAGATCAGCCACGTCGCGGACAGCGAACTGATGGACGAGTGTATCGACAACTGTTCGGAAGCCTCACAGGCGTGTGAGTGGTGTGCAGACGAGTGTATCGGGATGGGCGAGGAGATGGCCCGCTGCACTCGGCTGTGCCGCGACGTTGCCGATTTGACGTCGATGCACGCACGGTTCATGTCCCGCAACTCCGGCTACAGTAGCGACCTCGCGGAGATCTGTGCAGAGGCGTGTGAGGAGTGTGCCGACGAGTGCGAGCAGTTCGAGCACGAGCACTGCCAGGTCTGTGCCGACAAGCTACGGGACTGTGCCGACTCCTGCCGGGAGATGGCGTCGGCATAGCGTTCTGACCTCGAACTCTTTCGTTGGACGACGACCGCGACCCGCTTGACGTACTTGCCGACACCGCCGATCCAGCGGTTCGGGAGGCGGAACTCCGCCACAACCACCTGCCGAGGCTCGAAGAACTGGGTTACATCAGTTGGAACCGGGATACCCACGAGATCAGCAAGGGACCGAACTGGGACGAGGTCGAGCCGCTCCTCACACTGATCGACGAACACCCGGACGAACTCCCCGACGAGTGGTTCTGAGGGCGGCTACGACCCGATTCGACCTGGATTATTCGAGGTCGAACCGATCGAGGGTCATCACTTTGTGCCAGGCGTCGACGAAGTCCTCGACGAACTCCTCCTCGCCGTCCTCGGCGCCGTAGACGTCGGCGATGGCGCGAAGCCGGGAGTTCGACCCGAAGATGAGGTCGAACCGGGTCGCCTCCCACTCGACGTCGCCCGTCTCGCGGTCACGGATCTCGTAGACCTCCTCGCCGTCGACCTGCTCCCACTCGTAGTCCATGTCGAGCAGGTTCTCGAAGAAGTCGTTGGTCAGCGTTCCCGGCCGGTCGGTGAGGACGCCGAGGTCCGACCCCTGGTAGGTCGCTCCGAGGGCGCGCATGCCGCCGACCAGCACCGTCATCTCGGCGGGCGTCAGGTCGAGCAGGTCGGCCTTGTCCACCAGCAGTTCCTCGGCAGACTCCTCGGTGTCACCTTCGAGGTAGTTGCGGAACCCGTCGGCCTTCGGCTTCAGCGCCTCGAAGGACTCCTCGTCGGTCCACTCCTGTGAGGCGTCGGTCCGGCCGGGTTCGAACGGGACTTCGACGTCGTACCCGGCGTCCGCGGCGGCCTGTTCGATTGCGGCCGCGCCGCCGAGCACGATCAGGTCGGCCAGCGAGACCCGGACGTCGTCGGACCGCGACTCGTTGAACTCAGTCTGGATCTCCTCGTAGGTCGACAGCACCGTCTCCAGTTCGGATGGCTCGTTGACCTCCCAGCTCCGCTGGGGTTCGAGCCGGATGCGAGCGCCGTTAGCCCCGCCGCGCTTGTCGCTCTTGCGGAACGTCGACGCCGATGCCCAGGCGGTCTTGACGAGCTGGGGAATCGACAGGTCGGTGTCGAGGATCTCCGCCTTGAGTTCGGCGACCGCCTCGTCGCCGATGATCTCGTAGTCGGCGTCGGGGACCGGGTCCTGCCAGAGCATCACCTCGTCGGGCACCTCCGGCCCGAGGAACCGCTCCGGCGGCCCCATGTCGCGGTGGATGAGCTTGTACCACGCCTTCGCGAAGGCCTCCTGGAACCGCTGGGGATCCTCCTGGAACGTCTCGAGGACCTCCCGGAAGTCCGGATCCTCCTTCAGGGCGATGTCCGTCGTCAGCATCATGGGGTCGACGACCTCGTCCGGGATGTGCGCGTCCGGCACGCTGTCCGGAATCTCGGCCGACGGTCCCTCGCCAGCCGGTCGCCACTGCCACGCGCCACCGGGGCCCTTGTGCGCCTCCCACTCGTACTCGAGCAGGTTGTCGACGTAGCCCATGTCCCACTGCGTCGGGGCGCTGGTCCACGGCCCCTCGATCCCGCTGGTGATGGTGTCGGGGCCTTTCCCGTCGCCGAAGTCGTTCTCCCAGCCGAAGCCCTGATCCTCGATGGGGGCGTCCGCGGGCTCGGGGCCCACGTGTTCCTCGGGGTCGTCGGCACCGTGGACCTTCCCGAAGGTGTGGCCGCCGGCGATGAGCGCGACTGTCTCCTCGTCGTTCATCGCCATGTTGCTGAACGTGTTCCGGATGTTCCGCGCGGAGCCCTCCAGATCGGGTTCGCCGTTCGGCCCCTCCGGGTTCACGTAGATGAGGCCCATCACGGTGTTGCCCAGCGCGTCCAGGAGGTCACCCTCGTCGTCGAAGCGCTCGGCCGAGGTCACCTCCCACTCGTTCTCGGGCCCCCAGTCGACGGCGTCGTCGGGGGTGTAGTCGTCCTCGCGTCCGCCGGCGAAGCCGAACGTCTCGAACCCCATCGATTCGAGAGCGACGTTCCCCGCCAGGACGATCAGGTCGGCCCACGAGAGCTTCTTTCCGTACTTCTTTTTGACCGGCCAGAGCAGCCTGCGCGCCTTGTCGAGGTTCACGTTGTCCGGCCAGCTGTCGACCGGCGGCAGTCGCTGGCGTCCGCCGGACGCGCCGCCCCGACCGTCGTGGGTTCGGTACGTGCCGGCGCTGTGCCACGCCATCCGGATGAAGAGGGGACCGTAGTGGCCGTAGTCGGCCGGCCACCAGTCCTTGGAGTCCGTCATCACTTCCTCGAGGTCTTCCTTCACCGCCTCGAGGTTGAGTTCCTTGAACTCCTCCGCGTAGTCGAAGTCCTCGTCCCTCGGGTCGATATCCTGTGCGTTGTCGTCCAGGATCCCCAGATCCAGCAGATCCGGCCACCAGTCTTGATTGGTCCTGTTCATGCTGGAGTAGTAATCGCTTTCCGCAGTTAAGATTGTCTAATTCGGTAAGAAGAATTCGCTGTAAGCAAAACAATACCGCTGATTTGTGAACCGGCGCTCCCGGATCCGCGCCTGCGCCAGATCCGGGCAGTGCGGCCCCTCCGGCCGACGCTGCGACTGACTCGGTCACGGTTCGCCGGTCTGGCTGTCTCGATCACGCATTACCGCCCGGATCGTTCCACTGCCCGGCGTTCCTCCGTCCCCCGCTCTCTCCCCTCGCTCGTCGGCGATTAGGCCTCTTTTTCCGGGACTCTGCCGTGAAGCGAGACGCTCAGTGGCGGTTCGCCGCGACACAGCACGTACTCCGCTCCGTCAGTCGTCTCGAACCCGACGAAGACGGTTCCGACGCCGCTGTCCTCCCCCACTTCGAGGTCGACTACCACCTGTTCGTCCGCATTCCGCGTGTTCTGCTTCATTTGGATGGTGTTAACAATGAACACACCTATAACTGTCGGCGGTCCCGCCGGCGAGCGTCGTCAGGAGGTGAGTTGCCGGCCAGTGGGCCGTCCCCGTAAGCCAACAGTTCCGAACGAAACCGTGGCCTACAGGCGGTCCCTGTCGGGCTGCTCGAAACGATTAGTCGTCGGCGTCGACCCGGTCGGCACGCGGGACGGTCACGTCGGCGAGTTGAGCTTCGATTTCCTCCCGACGGTCCGCGAACTCCCCGGGGAGGACGAGCCGTCCCCCGAGGTCGTCGAGCGGTTCGTCGCTGTCGTAGCCGGGATCGCTCGTCGCGAGTTCGAAGAGCACGCCCCCGAACTCCCGGAAGTAGACCGAGCGGAACCAGTGGCGATCGATCTGTCTCGTGGGGCGTAACCCGGCCGCCGCGACGGCTTCCCGCATCGCCTGCTGGTCCTCGTCGGTCGGCGTCTGGAAGGCGACGTGGTGGACCGTCCCGTGGCCCTGTCGGCCGTCGACGGTCGTCGGCACCACGTCGACGTACCGACCGACGGCCCCGGCCGCGGCGTAGCGAACCCGGTCGCCCTCGGCCGCCGGCTCGTCGACCGGTTCGGCGCCCGCCTTTTCGAGTCCCATCGTCCCGAGCAGCTCCGTGGTCGGTTCGGGATCGTCCAGCCAGAGCGTCACCGAGTGGAAGCCGCGGATCGCGGCCTCCCCGGGGACGAACTCGGTCCACGGGACCGTCGGGTCGTCGTCGGGAATCTCGACCGCAACGAGCTCGATCGGCAGGCCGTCCGGGTCGCGGAGGGGGAGGACCGTCTCCCCGAACCGCTCGACGCGCTCGTCGAAGTCGATGCCGCGCTCCTCGAAGCGGTCCTCCCAGAAGTCGAGGCTGCCCTCCGGCACCCGGAAGGCCGTCCGGGCGACCTGGCCGGCGCCGACCTGTCCCTGCGGGAGGTCCTCCCAGGGGAAGAAGGTCATGCTCGTCCCGGGGTTGCCCTCGGCGTCGGCGAAGAAGAAGTGGTAGGTGCCGGGGTCGTCCTGGTTGATAGAGCGCTTGACGAGCCGCAGGCCGAGCGTCTCGACCCAGAAGTCGAGGTTGCGCTGCGGGTCGCCGGCGACACAGGTCACGTGGTGGATGCCCGGGGTGGGCGTGGGATCGGTCATCACCCCGTCGTACGGCGGGGAGCTACTTGAATAGGAGCTGACGCGAGTGTTACCGGGCCCGTTCGCCCGGCCGATGGGGGCCCGGTTCCGGACGCCTACGTCGACTCCGCGGCGTCGCCGTACCGCGCCTCGTAGCCGTCGAGCGTCTCCTCGCGGCGACGCTTCGCCGCCTCGGACATCATCTCCTCGGTCCACTCAGTCCCGTCGTCGGTGTCGACGGCGACCGATTCGACCCCGGGCAGCGCGCCGGCCTCGCGCTCGATTTCGCGGATGAAGTAGGGATGCATCGTGCAGGCGGGGGTCGTGAGCTGGAGTTCGACGTCGACGTGGCCGTCCTCCACGTCGACGGATTTTACCAGTCCCAGTTCGACGACGTCGAGGTTCGATCCCGTCGCGGCGCTACACGGGTCGACGACCTCGCGCAGCGACTCGCGGACCCGCTCGGTGTCGGCCCCGGTCCCGGTTTCGGTCACGGTCACGCCTCCAGGGGTTCGAAGTCGGTCGTCGCGTACGGCTCCTCGACCCGCTCGACGTCGCTGAACTCGTCGTCTGCCGTTCGCTGCCGGAGGTCGTCGACGTCGAAGCCGTGGGTGCGGGCGGCGTTCTCGCCGAGGATCTTCCGTTTGTCCTCTTCGGTGATCGTGTAGGTGCCGTCCCGCCACTCCATCTCGGGGAACTCGAAGTTCCAGAACGCCTCGAGCACCATCCGCGGGTGGTAGTGGGGGGCGCCGCTCCCCCAGACGATCCGATCCAGGACCTCGGGCCCGCCGGCCCACAGCAACTGGGTCATCGTGTCGACGAACCCCTCGGGGTCGGCCGCCGCCTCGTAGCCGGTGAGTTCGAGGTTGACCGAAACGTTCGGGTGCTCGGCCAGCAGCCAGCCGGTCTCCTCGGCGAAGGTCATGCCGCCGTGGACGACCTCGAACTGCAGGTCGGGGAACTGCTCGGCCGCGTCGGCGACGTCGCCGACGCGGTAGGGGTCCTCGGAGACGTCGCCGAAGGGGACCGCCTTGTGGACGGCCACCACGTCGAGTCCGAGGTCTGCGACGCGTTCCCACAGCGGGAACGCCTCCGACGGGTCGTCCATGCGGAAGGCGTGGTGCTCGCCGTCGTCGTCCCAGTAGGAGGGGTACACCTTCACCCCGTGGGGGTCGAAGGCCTCGACCTGGCGCGTCAGTTCTGCCCGGGGGTCGTTCATCCCGATGAGGTCGACGCTCGCAAGCGCCGCCGACCGCGTCGGATACCGCTCGGTGAAGGCACGGACCTTCTCCAGGGCGGTCAGCCCGTCCTCGAAGACGGTGATCGACTGCGGGTGAAAGACGGTGAAGTCCGTCGGACACTCCCGAAAGAGTAGGTTCGCCGTCTCCTCGATGTCCCAGTCCCGCAGCACCGACTCGGGGGTTCGTCGGTACGCCACCGGTCCCGTCTGCATGGAACTCGCGAACCCGTCGGCGATCTGTCGCGCCTGGTCCGGTACCCGGAAGTTCGAGGGCGCGAGGTTGTACGAGTGCGAGACGGCGTCGAAGACGAACACGTCCTCCAGGGTTGCCATGGGTCCCCGTTCCACGGGGGAGCGTCTAAAGCGTGTCCCTGTCCGGGTTCGAAATCAGTCGATCGTCACGTCGACGTTCGGCCCGTCGAGGTCGGTCCGGCAGAACGCGTGCAGGAAACACGTCTGTTCGGACATGTCGAGGATCTCGCGGGCGAACTCCGGCCCCTCGGGGGTGTCGAGGTAGACGTTGGTTTCGACCGGCGCGGCGCGTCCTGGCTCCTCCGAACCGACGTCCCGTACGCCCCCGGAGAAGTGGGTGTCCTGGACGATCCGGTAGTCCGTCAGCTCCTTATCGACGATCTCGGCGTAGCGGCCGAACTGGGTCATGAAGCAAAAGCCGATGCCGGCGGCCATGTACGACGCCGCGTCCGGGGCGCGTCCCTGGCCGCCGTGGCCCTCGGGCTCCTCCGAGCGCAGTTCGAAGATGGTCCCCTGCGGGCTGAAGATCTTCACCCGGACCGTCTTGATCCCGTCGTCGCCGACGGTACAGATCCCCCGCAGGTGGAGGATCCGGTCCTGTTCTTCCTCCAGACTCGACCCCTGGCCGCTCGTGTACTTCTCCTCGCCCTCGGGGAGTCGTTCGGTCGTCTCGCCGGTCCGGTACAGGAGCGGCGGGTCCCGCTCGTCGGCCTCCCGGGAGATTGCCTCGAAGGGATCGCGCTCCTCGTGGAGTACCGGGCGGTCGAGGCCCTCGACGCGGTCGGGGTCGATCTCCTCGCCGTTGTGCGCGAGCGCGAAGCGGCTGATCCGCTCGCCGTCCATCAGCCCGTTGATCGGCGCCGTCTCGGTCGCCGTCTCGACGATTTCGCGCACCGTCTCCTCGTCGGCGTCGGCGTCGACGCGGGCCGTCAGGTCGACCGGGAGCGCCCCGCCGGTCATCGTCCCCCGCAGCGCCGACCCCTTCATCGTGTAGTAGTTGTCCTGGATCAGGGTGACGTCGTCGAGATCGACGCCGCGCCGCTCGGCGACGGCCTGGACCTCGTTCATGTACGAACAGACCATCCCGGTAGTCATGCACGCGAGGGGGGACGGCGCCACGTCCGCGCCGTCGAGGTACTCGCCCTCGTCGCTGACGATCCGCCAGGTGTCCCCGGAGACGCTGCTGGTCACGAGCGCTTCCTTCTGCATCCCCGAGAGCGCACGGACCCTAGTCCGCTGGGCCGAATCCAGCCGCGGATCGGGGGCCGAGAGGTCGCCGCCGTCGACGTCCTCGACGCTGAAAATGAGCGGCCGGCCGAGCGCTTCGAGCGGTGTGGTCGCTGCCATGGGAAACTCTCCCGCGGGCAGCCACAAAACCGTTTGTGCGGCTGTGCGCGAGCGGACACGTCCGCTGACGGCGGATCGTCCCTGATCAGCTGTCGCGTTCGAGTTCGTCGAGGATCGGCCGATACTTCAACTGGACCTCGTCCCACTCGCGGTCGGGGTCGCTGTCGGCGACGATGCCGACGCCGGCAAACAGCGTCGCGGTCCGGTCGGTCGCGACCGCGGAGCGAAGCGCAACCGCGAAGGAGCCGTAGCCGGCGGCGTCGATCCACCCGACCGGGGCGGCGTACCACCCGCGGTCGAACGGCTCCGTTTCCCGGATGGTTTCCAGGGCCCGCTCGGGCGGCAGCCCGCCGACCGCCGGCGTCGGATGCAGCGCCTCGACCAGCGAGAGGACGTGCTCGTCGGTGGCCAACTCCGCGGTGATCGGGGTGAACAGATGCTGGACCGTCGCCAGCCGACGGACCGTCCGCTCCCCGGTCGCGACCGACCCCGCGAACGGCGAGAGCTGATCGCGGATCGCCCCGACGACGAGTTCGTGCTCGTGGGCGTTCTTCTCGGAGTCGAGCAGCTCCCGAGCGAGCCACTCGTCCTCGGCCGCCGTGTCGCCGCGGCCGGTGGTGCCCGCCAGCGCCCCCGTCTCGACGGTCCGGCCGCGGAGGCTGACGAGCCGCTCGGGGGTCGCGCCGAAGAAGCTCCCGCCGCTCTCCGGCTCGACCAGAAACCGGAAGCAGTCGGGGTAGCGGTCGCCGAGACGGTCGAGGACGGCCGGGATCGATAGCTCGCTGGCCAGGCCCACCTCCAGCGCCTGCGCGAGGACGACCTTCCGGAGGTCGCCCGCGCGGATCCGGTCGACCGCGGCGGCGACCCCCTCGCGCCAGGCGGTGGCGTCGGTGGGTCGTTCGCGCCGCGCGATCCCCGGTTTCCCGTCCCCGGATGGATCGGCGTCCAGTTCGGTCAGCCGGTCGCGCTCTTGCTCCAGCCGCTCGGTCACCGCCGCCGCGCTGGCGTCGTCGCCGACGGCGTTCACGGTGAGCCAGCTTCCTCCCTCGGCGGCCGTCACCTGTACCCGGGGCAGGACGAACCGCGCGGCGGGGAAGCCCTCCCACGGCGGGCCCGACGCGCCGTCGTCGTGGAAGGCGAAGCCGCCGAACAGCCGGGGTCTGGCCGCCTCCGTTCCCGCGTGGACGTCGCCGGTCGAGAACAGTTCGTCGGCGGCACGGCGAACTGTCCCGAACCGCCCGGGGCCGTCGGCCGACACCGTCGCTGCGATCCCGCTCCCGATCACGGTCGGCTCGTCTGGGGCGTCCCACACGGTCCGCGGCCGGTCAGCGGCTGCAAGCACCGCGCGGAACGGCCGGTCGGGGACGCGGACCGTCCGGCTCACGAGCGACGTGGTCTCGGCGGTCTCGGGACCGGACGGGACCTCCATGCCCGCTCGGTCGGGCCCGAGTACCTTTACATCTACCTACTTCCGGGTCGCGACCGCGACGGTGGCGCCCCCCGGCCGTCGCCGGCCGACGGCCGGGTCTCTCGGCCCGGTTCGCACCGTCGACGGGACGAGATGTTTCCTAATCAAAAACACTTCTTTATGTTTCATGAACTCCCTTGGTGGATAAACGTCACCAAGTTACACGTATCGAAAAAATACCCCCACAGGTTTTAAATAAGGCCCCCCCAAAACCTCCCACATCAGATGCCCAAAGAAGAGATCACGATCCCCGAACATCTCGAGATGCAGATCGCCCAGCTGGTCGAACAGGGTGAGTTCCTCAACCGCGAGGAGGCCGTCGAGGATCTGCTGTCGACCGGGATGCGGGCATACAAGACCAGCGGTCCGATCGAGGACGAGGAGCCTGGCTACGAGGACGACGGCATGATGGGCCACGAGGACGAGTACGTCTTCTGACTGCTTTCGGCGGAGCATTCGTGTCCTCGACGCCATCGCCGCGTCTCCTCTCGTCACCGTCTCTGTCGTCTTGCCCGCGCCGGCCGGTCGCAGGGTCCGGGGGGAATCCGTCGGTCGCCGCAGCCGCGTCCGTGGTCGACCGTCTGCGTGGCTCACGGGGGGTGGCCACGATTGACACGTTCCCCCAATAACCCTTAAGCGGGGAACCCGCGTACGTACGCCCATGCACAAGGACGAACTTCTGGAGCTCCACGAGCAGATGGTGATGATCATGGAGTACTTCCGCTCCAGGGAGAGCGTCGACTCGGGACTGTTCGACCCCTACGAGGAACTCGGGGTCGACCCCTCACACGTCCACAAGTCGAAAAGCGAGCACAAACACGCGGTGTTCGTGCTCGGCAACGCGCTCGCGACCGCGATGAGCGAGGACGAGTTCTCGAACGCCGGCCGGGTGTCAAAGCGGATGGAGGAACTCGCCGAGGACGCCGAGAACAAACTGTAACGCGCTTCCGACGGGGACGATCGGGCTCCCGGGGGCGTGGCACACGAACACGCCGCGGTCGGCGAGACCGGCGTCACTCCCGAAATCGACCGCTCCCACGAGATTGAAGGGGTCCCGGACGCAGGCACTCGTATGGCCGATATTTCCGGGACGGCCCTCGCACGCGCCGGCGTGGTCCTGGCGTTCGTCCTGGCGTTCGTCGCGGTGTGGGCGATGGATCGCCCCCGGGGCGCCTGGGGGCGTCGCCTCCGGACGCGCTTTCTCATGGGCGTCCCCTGGGGGACGCTCACCGCCGCGGCGTTCGTGACCCTCGTCTACCTGTTCGTCCAGGGCGGTCTCGACAACTGGGCCGCGCCGACCGTGCTGCCCTTCCGTGCGTGGTCGTACCTCTACCCGCTCGGGATGGCGACCGCCTCCTTCGCGCACTCGGGACCGGGACACCTGATCGGCAACCTCGTCGGGACCCTCACCCTCGCCCCGCTCGCAGAGTACGCCTACGGTCACTTCCCCCGCGAGCGCGGGCGCACCTCGTTTTCGTCGCTCCGTCGGAACCCCTTCGTTCGCGCGTTCGTCGTCGTCCCCGGCGCCGTCGTCGTCGCCGGCCTGCTCACGAGCGCGTTCTCGCTCGGCCCGATCGTCGGGTTCTCCGGCGTCGTGTTCGCGTTCGCGGGGTTCGCGCTCGTCTACTACCCGCTCGGGACGGTGATCGCCCTCGCCGGCGGCCGGGTGGTGCGGCTGGCGTACAACGCCCTCCGCGACCCGACATTCGTCGCCAAGGCCGAGCCGACCTTCTCGACACCCTGGTGGGCGACGATTGCCATCCAGGGACACGCCCTGGGGCTCGCCCTGGGGGTCGTCGCCGGCGTCCTGGTCGCGCGCCGGCGCGACGTCGAGCGACCGGACGCGCTCCGGGTGTGGATCGGCGTCGTCCTCTTTTCGGTGTCCCAGTCGCTGTGGGCGGTGTACTGGTACCGCGGCGCCGACACGTACGTCCTCTTCCGGGCCGTCGGCGCAGCGCTCGTGGTCGTTCTCGCTGCCATCGTCACCCTCGCCGTCGCGGGATCGGATCGCTCGCTCCGGCCGGACGCGGCCGCCGACTCGCTGTTGTCGGTCGAGCGCTGGCAGGTCGGTCTGGCGATCCTGGCCGTGGGCGTCGCCGCCATCTCCGGCCCGGCAATCCCCTACAACGTCGTGACGGCGGGCGACGAACCGCTGCCGGGTGACGGTGTCACGGTCGAGGGGTACGAGGTCACCTACGCCGAGAACGTGCAAAACGGCCAGACCGCGGTGTTCGAGGTCGACGCCTTCGGCGAGTCAACGGCCGTCAACACCTCCGGCGTCCTCGTCCGCAATCCGGACCGGGCGATCTGGACCACCGCCGTCTCGAAGGAGCGCCTCGCCTTCGCCGGGCGGAGCGTCGTTCGCGTCGGCGGGGTGGGGTGGCGCAAGCACGTGGTCGCGGTCCGGCGGGGGTGGCGCGTGTCCGGCGGCAACGTCACCTACCGCGTCTCCCTGCGGCAGGGGGACGACAACCGGACCGTCTATCGTGCGCCGCCGGCGACGGCGGAACCGGTACTCGACGGGGCGAACGTCAGCGTCCTCGCGGGCGCCGACTCGTTCGAACTCGCCGTCGCCCGCGGCGAGGAGCGGGCCACCGCACCGATTCCTCCCCGCAACGAGAGCGTCGTGCTCGGCGGGATCCAGTTTTCCAGAAACGACTCGCGCGTGATCGCGACGTACGACGGGAGCCGCGTCCCGATCGCGTCGGTCGAAACCTACCGCGGCCAGGAGAACTGAGAACGAGGGTCAGTCGTCGGTCCAGTCGATCCGGTACACCTCGGTGTCGACGTCGCGGCGCTCCTCGTCGTGGAAGTCGAACTGTCGGGACAGTTCGAACTCCGCGGCAAAGGCGTGGGTGACCTCGCCTCCGTTGTCTGCGGCGAAGGCGTCGACGAACTCCCGGCTGCCGGCGTTGTGAATGGAGTAGGAGACGTCGGCCACGTCGGCGGCGGCCGCGAGGAATCCGCGGTCGGCGCCGCTATTGCCGTCCTGGGCGCCGAACGGCGGGTTCATCACGACCGTCGTCGGCTCCGAGGGGCACAGCGGGAGGTGGGTCACGTCGGCGTGGACCCAGTGGATCGGGGTGGTCGTGCCGACGCGCAGTCGGTTCTCCCGGGCCGTCTCCAGGGCCGATCGGTCGAGTTCGACGCCGACGACCCGGGCCGGCCCCCGGAGGGCAGCACCCAGGGCTAGCATTCCGGTCCCGGTGCCCAGGTCCAGCACCGTCCGTCCCTCCACGTCGCCGTTGAGGTCCGCGACGTGGACGACGTGTGCCGCGAGTCCGGGCGGCGTCGGATACTGTTCGAGGTCGATCCGGGGGTTCTCGAACCCCGCGACGACCGCGAGTTGGGTCTCCAGTTCGGATCTCGTCCCCACGGCTACGCTCCCCCTCTCTCGGGCCGCGTCCCCGGACGGGACGACGCCGTCGGGGGATCGTCGGGGGACGACTCACTCGTCGACTGGATCGCCATGTCGCTTCGTAATAGCCCCGCGTAATGTAATAACGCTTGCGCATACGTGGTGGTTATTACACCGGCCACGAGGCGGGTTAATGACACAATAACACCGGCCTAGTCCGCCGCCTTTGCGTGAAAGGACTCCGGGACTAAAGAACCCGGACGACGAATATCCGTTGGGGTCAGCGCTCCATGGCCCCATTCCCCTTTGCCGCCAAGGACGGGCAGTAGTTGCTTCCTACGACCGACGGCCGGCGTTCACCTCGATTCGGTCCAGATGTCAAGTCGCCGAACGGTCGAAACGGCTCGTCAGTTCCCCTTGCCGACCAGAGGCGATCGAAACCGCCCTACGCCGCGGTTCTGGGCCGGAATGCGTTCGACCGCTGAGCCGTAATCATAATAATACCGTCACAAAGGTTTAAATTTCCCCCTCACCACAACACTTTTAATGGAACGTCCGAGCCGGCAGCGCCAGCGAGAGGAGGTTTCGGAACAGGAATCGGACGAAAACGTACAGTGCCCCGAGTGTGGGTCGGGGCAGATCGTCACCGACGCGGACCAGGGGGAACTCGTCTGTGACGACTGCGGACTGGTGTTGGACGAGCGGCAGATCGACCGGGGGCCGGAGTGGCGGGCGTTCAATCACTCGGAGCGACAGAGCAAGTCGCGGGTGGGCGCACCCATCACCGAGACGATGCACGACCGGGGGCTGACGACGACGATCGACTGGAAGGACAAGGACGCCTACGGGCGGTCGCTCTCCTCGGAGAAGCGCAGTCAGATGCACCGCCTGCGCAAGTGGCAGGAGCGCATCCGGACCAAGGACGCCGGCGAGCGCAACCTCCAGTTTGCGCTCTCGGAGATCGACCGCATGGCCTCGGCGCTGGGCGTCCCCCGGTCGGTCCGGGAGGTCGCATCGGTCATCTACCGGCGCGCGCTCAACGAGGACCTCATCCGCGGGCGCTCGATCGAGGGTGTCGCCACCTCCGCCCTCTATGCTGCCTGTCGCCAGGAGGGCATCCCGCGCAGCCTCGACGAGGTCGCGGAGGTGTCGCGGGTCCCACAGAAGGAGATCGGCCGGACGTACCGCTACATCTCCCAGGAACTCGGACTCGAACTCAAGCCCGTCGACCCCAAACAGTTCGTCCCCCGCTTTGCCTCGGCGCTGGAGCTCTCCGAGGAGGTCCAGGCCAAGGCGACGGAGATCATCGACGTCTCGGCCGAGCAGGGCCTGCTCTCGGGGAAGTCGCCGACGGGCTTTGCCGCCGCGGCAATCTACGCCGCCTCGCTGCTCTGTAACGAGAAAAAGACCCAGCGCGAGGTCGCTGACGTCGCCCAGGTGACAGAGGTCACCATCCGCAACCGGTACCAGGAACAGATCGAGGCGATGGGGTTTAGGTAATCGCCGACCGTCCCCAGGTTCTCTCTTTACTCCGTTACGAACACGACCACCCGACGGTTCCACAGCGATAGCCGGTACTCCGTCGCGCGGTAGCCGTCGAGACGCGCTTCGAGCGCGCCGCGCCGGTCCGCGTCGGCGACGACGACCGGCGGCACGGACGATCGGTTGTCGAGGTCGTCGACGCCGGTCACGCTCCCGGTATCGGCGCCGGCCCGCGCGAAGTACCAGGGCAGGGGAAGCCGGTTGCCCCACTCGTCGGCGACCGGTGGCTGGTCGTTGCCCCGCTCGTAGGCCGTGTAGTACCGCTCGCCGACGAACAGGACGTCGACCCCGTCGCCGTCGGCGACGGCCGAGACGTTTTCGACCAGCGGTTCGAGGTCGTCGGCCGGCTGGGCGTACTGCGCGAACCGGTTCGAGCGATCGTTCGGGCCGTAGACGCCGGCGGTCGTCGCCGCCCCGGCCTGGACGAGGACAGCGGCGACGAGCAGGGTCGCGGCCGCGACCCTCGCGGCGTCGCCCGTCGCGGCGCCGCGGCGACCGAACCGCGCGAGGGTGGCCAGCCCGACCGCCGCTGGGACCGACAGCGGGACGACCGTGTGGACGGCCAGCCAGGGCCCAAGCACCTCGGTGACGGCCGGGACGACGAGCAGGCTCGCGGCGCCCCAGACGCCGAAGAAGGCCA
>Ga0207719_100205_pt1 | contig 46226 bp, 37 predicted proteins | sample A23P1SouthBayCA_2_FD_187279 | JGI IMG/M metagenome (GOLD analysis project Ga0207719, IMG submission 187279) | Aerobic enrichment media microbial communities from Eden Landing Ponds, California, USA - A23 P3 (3) (SPAdes) | ecosystem: Environmental > Aquatic > Marine > Unclassified | place... | reverse complement strand
TGGTCTCGCGTTGAGTGGGGACGTCGAGTCGATGCCGACCGACCACTACAGAACGATGATGGCTGTGAACTGTGATGGGATGTTCTACACTGCGCGCGCGGCGATTCCCCACCTGCGAGAGAGCAGCGGCACTATCGTGTTCACGGGCAGCATCGCCGGAAAATACCCGCGCGGAACCTCGCCCGTGTACGCGGCCTCGAAGTGGTGGACGCGGGGGTTCGCCCTGTCGCTCTCCGCACAGATCGGCGACGAGGACATCGGCGTGACGGTGATCAATCCCTCCGAGGTTCGCACCAACTTCAACAGCCAGGAGGGAACCGCCTTCGAGGACGCGTTCGAGGAAGGCGAGGTCACAGAGCCGGAGGACGTCGCGGACGCGGTGATCTACGCGCTGAGCCAGTCGAACCGGAACACTGTGGCCGAACTGGATCTGTACAGAAAGGACAAACTCCAAGACATGGAACTGGGCTGAACGCCGCGAAACACAGAGCGACGGCTGGACGTCGGCTCCGATCAGGGTACTCTGTCCTCACAGAGTTCCTCGAAAAGGTGAAAACGAAAACCGCGGAATAGATCGAAGAATTCCGAACCGGTCGGTCCGGGAGTTGCCGGCGTTTAGAGCAGCCCCGTCTTCTGGAGCTTCATCAGGTCCTCGGTGTCGAGGGTCTCGCCTTCCTTGAACTTCTGGTAGATCTCCTCGGCTTCTTCCTTGGCGGCCTCGCGCTCCTCGGCACGCTCGTCCTCGCGCTCCTGCTCTTCCTGCTTGTCGAGCTCGCGGAGGCGCTTTTGGACGCGGACGAAGTCCTCGTGGTGCTTGTCGGCGGACTCCTGGGCTTCGACGAACAGCTCGTGCATCGCGTCGGCCTCGTCACGGATGTCGTCGGCCTCGCGGTAGGCCTCGATCATCTGGTTGTGATGTTCCTGGGCCTTGTCGGCGAGCTCTGTCACCTTCTGGTGGTGCTGGGAGGCTTCCGAGCGGACCTCTTCGGCCTCTTCGATGAGCTCTTCGAGTTCACCGCTGTCCTCGACTTTCTCTTTCTTCTGGCGGAGTTCCTCGCGCTTGTCCTCGATCTTCTCGATGAGTTCGCGCTCGTCTTCGGTCGAGAGCACCTCGGTCTGCTGGCGGAATTCGAGCTGCTCGATCTCGTCTTCGAGCTCCTCGATGTCCTTGCCGTCGTCGAGCTCGAGGTCCTCTTTCATCTGCTCGACCTTGTCGAACAGCTCGTTGGCCTTCGCGTTGAGCTCGTTGCGGCTTTCTTTGTGCTCTTGGACCTGCTCGTTGAGCTCGTCGCGCTTCTCGCGGTGTTCCTGAGCCTCGTCGACCTTCTCACGCGTCTTCGCGTTCAGGTCGTCGCGCTTGGATGCGCGCTCGGAGGCCATCTGGTTGAGCTCGTTTCGTCGGTCTCGGAGCTGGCCAGCGACCTTGATGAGCTGACCTTTGGAGCCGTTGTCGAGCTTGTCGTCTGTAAGCTCGATATTGTCCGAATCTTTGAGTTCCTGTACGTCGTAGTCCTGAAGAACGTCTTGCTGCGTCACCATGCGTAATCAAACCTCGATACCATCACCGCTCCGGACCGTGGCGGCCGCTCTTCGAGCGCTGCCGACCGTGGATAAGAATTCCCGATCATTCTGCGTGCTGTGCCGCCGGAACGCCGGAGGCGTTCTGGTATCTACTTCTTGTCGTCTACTACATATAAATCTGCCGGTGGTCGCGACGGCTGAAAACGCCTGTCACACCCCGTCTGTGCGCCGTGTGAGTCGTTCCCAGTACCCAGTATGAGTATATAAATCGAGGTGTTACTGTGTCACACAGTACGTGGCGAGTCGCCGACCGAGCGAGACTTACGGAGGCGTCGCCGAAGGCCGCGTATGCGAGAGCGAGAGGTCGTCCACGCGCGCGGACACGAGAATGTGACAGCCGAGCACAGCAGTACGTTCGAGGTGACCAGCGACGACTGGCTCACCCCCGCCGGCGACTGCATCCTCGCCGTCGAGGCGGACCGCGTCCCGGCCGACTTCGACGACGCTTTCGTCGAGGCCTGCCGCGATCCCGAGGCGACGATCACGGCCACACTCACGGTGACGACCGACGGGGGCGACACCTACACGGAGACTGTGAAGGGACGCGGGCACCCGGACCTCGTCTTCGAGAACGAGCGGAGTCACGTCGGGCGCACGAGCGACTACGTCGACGACCGGACGATTCTCGTCGGCGCCGACGCCGCCGCCGCAGACTTCGATCGCGAACTCGTCGACGCGCTCGCGGCGGGGGCAGACGTCCGATTCGAGCTCGTCGTCGAACGCGAGCAGGACTGACGTCGCCGCACCGAGTCCTCGTGGACGGTTCCCGACGGGGGATCGGCCGACGACTTTTTTCGCGCGCCGCCGAACCTCGGAGTATGCCCGAGGAACCGCAGGAGAACATTAGCAGCGGCGCAGACGGGAGCGCGGCCGCGGTGTTCGAGACCGGCGAGGCCGGCACGCGCGCGGAGGCAGTCGTCGACGAACTCGGTCGGCTCTACTGGCAGAAGACCTACGGCGGAAAGGACGCCTTCGAGTCGCTCGTCCGGACGATTCTCTCACAGAACACGAGCGACGTCGCGAGCCAACCCGCCCACGACGCGCTGATGGAGCGCTACGGGAGCGACGAGGGCGACCTCGCGGCCGCGCTCGCCGACGCCGAGCAGTCCCAACTCGCCGAGACCATCTCCTCGGCCGGATTGTACAACCAAAAGTCGGAGATGATCATCGGCGCGGCAGAGCGCATCTGCGAGGAGTACGGCGGCGCCGACGGCTTCGACGCGTTCGTCCGGGAGGAAGGGCCGAGTGAAGTGCGCGAATCACTGTTGGACATCCACGGCGTCGGTCCGAAGACCGCAGACTGCGTACTCCTGTTCGCGGGCGGACGCGACGGCGTTTTCCCGGTCGACACTCACGTCCACCGAATCGCGCGGCGGATGGGGCTGGCCCCGGCCGACGCCGACCACGAAACCGTCAGAGAACATCTCGAAGCCGACGTGCCGCCGGAAAAGTGCGGCTTCGGACACACCGCGATGATCCAGTTCGGCCGCGAGTACTGCAGCGCGCGCAAGCCGGCCTGTCTGGACGGTCCCGAGGCGTGTCCGCTGTACGATCTCTGTGACCGGGTCGGCGTCGACGAGGTCGCCGAGTCGGTCGTCGATCCGGCAGCGGCTGTCGGCGAGTAACGGGGGCAGAAAAGTCCGGGAAGGTCCGGAAGTCGATTCAGCAACCGCGCGTATCGACGCCCGAAACCGGGCCGTCGCTCGGTTCGTACGTGGAATCGTCGATCGAATCAGAGAACATCGGCAGCGAGAAACGGTAGTCGAAGAGGATCACGAACGAGTCCCAGACGCCGCTCGCCGAGACAGTCTCCGGATCGCCCTCGAAGACGACGCCGGTTCTGAGTTCGATGATCTCCGAGCCGACCGCGACGCCCTCGGCCGCCAGTCCGAGCGCGCTCGGCGGCGCGGGGTTCGTGAACAGCGACGTGTGGACAGTCACGTTGATGTGCGGGTTGCCGTCGCCGATGGTGAGGTCGTGGCCGCCATCCGGGAAGCAGCGGCGCTCATCTGTTTCGGCACCGCCCGCGACGGACCCATCGCCGCCGCTCGATTGCGCTGCGACAGGTGTGGCCGCGACGAGAAGCGAACCGACGACGAGGACCGCAGCAAAGATCGCAAACGACCGGACGGAGAGCGGATCGGACGCTTGGGAACGAGGCATAGCGAGCGCTTGCACCCTCTGGGGATTAAGTCTCGGGGCGCAGTTCTCAACGCTGAGATCCTATAGTTGAGTGACAGCCGCGGCCCGGACACAAAAAGTCGGTGGCCAGGTTGCCTACGACGACTCACCGTCCAGAGCGCGGACGAGTTCGTCGAGGACGGCATCAGCGCTTGCGAGATTCGTCGCCAGCGGGACTTCGTGCACGTCGCAGATCCGCAAGAGGGCGGTGATGTCGGGTTCGTGTGGCTGTGCGGTCAGCGGGTCACGGAGAAAGACGACGCCAGCACAGTTCTCGTCGGCGATCTCCGCACCGATCTGCATATCGCCGCCGATCGGTCCGGACCGCTTGCGCTCTATGTCGAGCCCTGTCGCCTCTCGAAGGCGTTTGCCCGTGGTGCCCGTGGCGATCAGGTCGAATCTTTCGAGGTCGTCGAGCCGGCTTCGAGCGAAGGAGATGATGTCTGGCTTCTTCTCGTCGTGAGCGATCAGCGCGAGGCGCATACGACCGTTCCGCGGGCAGGTGATAATAAGATTCGCACGGGGTCGAATCGACGCGAAAAGCGCTGTGAGGCCTACAGGAATCGGAACGTTTCGAGGTTTTTCGGAGCGAACGTCCGCAGGTGGTAGTCGTGGTACAGTCCCGACGAGAGGTCCTGGACGGAGCGCTCGTCGCCGTGGACACAGAGGATCTTCTCGGGACGGGGGTTCATCGTCTTCACGAAGTTTTCGAGGCCCTGTCGGTCGGCGTGCCCGGAGAAGCCGTCGACCGTCTCGACGTCCATCTTCAGCTTCAGCGTCTCCGAGCGCCCGACGCGGTCGCCGCCGATCGGGATCTCGTCCCAGCCGTTCTGGATACGGCGGCCGAGCGTCCCTTGCGCCTGGTAGCCGACGAAGACGAGGCGGGAGTCCGGGTCGGGGCCGATGTGCTTGAGCCAGGACATAATCGGGCCGCCGGTGACCATCCCCGAGGTGGAGAGGATGATCGCCTGATCGCCGTCGGCGACGTCCTGGCGCTCGTCGTCGCCGCCGTCGATGTGGTTGAACTCGTCGGCGAGGAAGGGGTTCTCGTCCTCGTGGAAGATCCGGTCCCGGAGGTCGTCGCGGAGGTACTCGGGGTAGGTCGTGTGGATCGCGGTCGCCTCCCAGATCATCCCGTCGAGGTGGACGGGCATAGTCGGGATCTTCCCGGTCCGCATCGCCTCTTCGAGGACGAGCATCAACTCCTGGGAGCGCCCGACGGCGAACGCCGGGATGACGACCTTGCCGCCGCGGTCGTACGTCTCGTTGATGACGTCGAGCAGTTCGCGTTCGGAATCTTCCTGGTCCGTCTGGTAGTCGTCGCGGCCGCCGTAGGTCGACTCCAACACGAGCGTCTCCACGCGCGGGAAGTCGTTGACGGCGCCGTTGAACAGACGGGTGTCCTCGTAGTGGATGTCGCCGGAGAACGCGACGTTGTAGAGGCCGTCGCCGATGTGGAAATGCGAGACCGCAGAGCCGAGGATGTGCCCGGCGTTGTGGAACGTGAGTTTCACGTCCGGTGCGATGTCGGTGACGTCGCCGTACTCGATCGGGATGGTGTGTTTGATCGCCTCGCGGACCATCTCGGACTCGTAGGGCGGCGTTCGGCCCTCCTTGGCCGCGACGTCGAGGTAGTCGAGTTGGAGCAGACCCATCAGATCCCGGGTCGGTTCGGTCGTGTAGATCGGCCCGTCGTAGCCGTACTTATAGAGGAGTGGCACGAGCGCCGAGTGGTCGAGGTGGGCGTGCGTCAGCACGACCGCGTCGAGCGAGTTCGCACCCGAGCCGAGCGCCTCTGGCACCTGCAGATACGGGACGTCGTCGGAGCCGGGTTTGTCACCGCAGTCGATGAGGATGCGCGTCTCGGCCGTCGAGAGAATGAACGAGGCGCGACCGACTTCGCGGCAGCAACCGAGCGTCGTGATGCGGACCCACTGTTCATCTGCGAGTTCCTCTCGGTGGATCTGCCGGCCGACGCGTTCGAGGATCTGCCGGCGGTCGTCGCGCTCCTGTTTGAGGAAGTTGCGGACGTTCGACACCGTCGAAGATTCGATCGGCGGCGTTCGAACGACCTCGGGCGTCCAGCCGACTTCCTGGGTGATCTCGCGCAGCGTCGCGCCGTGGCGGCCGATGACCATTCCGGGCTTTTCGGCTTCGATGACGACCTCGCCGGTGTCCTCGTGGAAGTCGAGGTCGGTGACGCCGGCCTCCTCGGGGATGACCTCGAGGATCCGGTCGCGGGCCTGATCGGGCGGCGAGAGCGCCGCCGGATCGGGTCGAACGGTGATGCGCTTGCGGAGCTTGCCGGCGAGGTCACGGACGAGGTCACCGTTCTGGGCGAACCGCTTCGGATCGCGCGTGTAGATGACCAGCTCCGGACCTTCGTAGGTGACGTCCGACACCGAGATGTCGGCCGGCAGTTCCGCTGTGATCTCTGCTTTCAACTCCTCGAGTTGCGTATCTACTGAACTCATAACTGAGAGCGTTCCGTCGGGATCGTCACAGACGGACGATTGATCGGGGTACCCTTCTCCTGAAGCGGAACCGGCAGTGCGAACACTCCGTCGATGCGGGGATACGACGATGTCGCGTGAGAGAGCATAGGACGACGTTGTGAACGGCAATCTCTGCGGTTCTAGCTGCGAAGAGGCAGGGAGAACCCGCTTAGTCCAGAATACTTCCGCCGGCGTATAAAAGCCTTCGCAAAGTCGAAACCCTGAGAGGTCTTCGTGGCGGGTATGGACGTCACTCCCGACCGCGTCGCGACCGAAGCCGCGTGGGTACTCGACAGAAGCGACGAGGTGGTGCCGATCATCAACGAGACGCGGCAGCGACTCGCCAACGAGTTCGACGTGACGGTTGATCCGGTCGATCCGGAACGGTACCGCGAGGAGGTCAGACGCGTCTTCGCCGACGGCGATGTCGCCGTCAACGCCGCCGCTTACGTCGGCCTCCTCCGCGAGTTGGACGTCGCGGGCGACTATCCTGGCTTCGTCGTCGACGAGGTGCTCGGGCGTGAACTCGCCGCGACGATCGCCGGCGGCGCGCCGCTGTCGCTGCTCGCGCAGGCGACGTTCCACTACGCAGACGTGCTGACGCATTCGGACGGCGGGGCCGGTATCGACGACCTCGACGCGGCGCTCGCAGCGGGGTTCCAGACGCGACTCCCGGGGTGGGGCTGGCAGGAGACCGAGAGCCCATTCGCGGTCGATCCCGACCGGCTCGAATGAGGATGCTCGCGTGTCGGCATATAACCTGTCCGCGCGTCGGGTGTCTGCGCTGGGCGTCCCGGAGTGAGCCGTGCGGCGTTCCCGGCGTCTTCGGCGCCCGCCGAACCCCGATAACGCAGTCCCAGCCGTCCTATCAGGGGATTTAAGACCGCCCTGAGGCTCGAAATACGTAATGAGCGACGACCAGGAACTCGGCATCACCGAGTCGAAAGAATACAACACCGGCGAGTGGTACGCCGAAGTCGTCCAGAAGGCCGGCCTCGCGAACTACGCGCCCGAGGGGATGAGCGGATTCATCGTCACGCGCCCCCGGGCGTACGAACTCTGGGAGCGCATCCAGGGCCACCTCGACGGCCTGTTCAAAGACACCGGCGTCCAGAACGCCTACTTCCCGCTTTTCATCCCCGAGAGCTACCTCGAACGGGAGAAAGACATCGTCGAAGGCTTCGACCCCGAGGTCGCGTGGGTCGAGCGCGCCGGCAATCAAGAACTCGAAGAGCCGCTTGCGGTCCGTCCGACCTCCGAATCGATCATCACGCCCTATATCTCTCAGTGGGTCCGCAGCCACCGCGACCTGCCGCTGCGCGTGAATCAGTGGGCGTCGGTCGTTCGCTGGGAAGCGACGGAGACGAAGCCGTTCTTCCGGACGAAAGAGTTCCTCTGGCAGGAGGGTCACACCGCGCACGCGACCCGCGAGGACGCCTGGGCGGAGACGACGCGCCGCCTCGATCAGTACGAGGAGACCTACGAGGACCTGCTCGCGATGCCCGTCCTGCGCGGCGCGAAGCCCGAACACGACAAGTTCCCCGGAGCGGACACGACGACGACGGTCGAGGCGCTGATGCCCGACGGCAAGTCCGTTCAGGGCGCGACCTCGCACTACCTCGGTACCTCGTTCGCGGAGGCGTTCGACATCACCTACACCGACGAGGACGAGGAGACCCAGATCGCCCACACGACCTCGTGGGGGCTCTCCTGGCGGGCGCTCGGCGCGCTCATTATGACGCACTCAGACGATCAGGGGCTCGTTTTACCCCCTGCGATCGCGCCCGAGCAAATCGTCATTGTACCGATCTGGCAGGCCGACACGAAGGAGGACGTCCTCGAATACGCCGAAGACATCGCCGCGGATCTCGAAGCCGCCGGCATCCGGGTCGAACTCGACGACCGCGACGAGCGCAACCCCGGCTTCAAGTTCAACGAATGGGAGCTGAAAGGCGTCCCCGTCCGGATGGAGATCGGCCCCAACGAGGCCGACGACGGGACGGTCACGCTGGTCCACCGACCCGACGGCGAGTCGACCGAAGAAGACAGAGACGACATCGTCGAAACTGTCGAGTCGCACTTCGACGAGGTGTACGCGAAACTGTACGCCGCCGCCGAGGAGAACCTCGAAGAGAACGTTCGCGAGGCCACAGACCGCGCGGAGATCCTGGGCACGCTCGGCCAGCACGGTGGCTACGTCAAGGCGCCGTGGTGCGGTGATGAGGAGTGTGAAGCCGAGATCAAAGAACCGATCGCCGCCGAGATCGTGATGGTCCCCCTCGACGACTCTGACGCGGAGATCCACGACGACGAGGACTGCGCCATCTGCGGCGACGACGCCGTCGAGACCGCGTACTTCGCGAAGTCGTACTGATCGGTCGCGACCTCGATAAGATTCGTCGGTCGGCCCTCGTCAGCCGTCCGTCTGACGGCTATCACCTTCGAGAACGTCCCACAACGCTTTACAGCGCCCGGAGAGTAGCGACACCAATGTCGGCGTTATCGGACATCCTGGGCGATCTCGTGTCGGACGTCGAGAGCGTTTTTCTCTTCTCGCCGAGCAGTTCCCACTACGAGCGGTTCGCAGACGCCGATATGGACGAGGAACTGGTCGTCATCGCCCCCGAGAACGCCGTCGAGGCCGAGACGTACGTCGAACTGCCACTGGAGTTCGACAACGTCAGCGATCGGATCAGATTCGGCGTCGAGGGCGCACTCGAACGGGAACTCGTCGAGGAAGGCGACGTCGTCGCGTGCAGCGTTCGGGTCTTCGACGGCGACGCTGACGGCCTCGTTCGGGTCCGCATCGACGAGTCGATGCGCTCTGGCATCTACGATCTGTTCGCGAACTCGCGGGCGGATCCGAGCGTCATCCGCGACGTCTTCGAGGTCGCGATCGAACTCGGCAAGAAGGGACAGAAGGGCAAGCCGGTCGGCGCGCTGTTCGTCGTCGGCGACGCAGGCAAGGTGATGAACAAGTCCCGCCCCCTCAGCTACAACCCCTTCGAGAAGTCCCACGTCCACGTCGGCGACCCCATCGTGAACGTGATGCTCAAGGAGTTCTCCCGCCTGGACGGCGCGTTCGTCATCTCCGACTCGGGGAAGATCGTCAGCGCGTATCGCTACCTCGAACCGGCGGCCGAAGGGGTCGACATCCCGAAAGGACTCGGCGCGCGCCATATGGCCGGTGCGGCGATCACCCGCGACACGAACGCGACGGCCATCGTGCTGTCTGAGTCCGACGGCCTCGTCCGGGCGTTCAAGGGCGGGCAGATCATCCTGGAGATCGATCCGGAGGAGTACTGATGACGGGGGAGGGCCTACTGTCGACACACACTGTGTTGCAGTTCGACCCCGGGCAGTTCCTCGACGTCTTCGACGCCATCCCGCGTGCGGTCTGGGCCGCGCTACTCGTCGTCGTGGTCGGCCTGATCGCCGCCGCCGTGCTCGGCACGCTGACGACGCGCGCGCTCGTGCGGTTCGGCGTCCCCGAGGCGATCGAAGGCACGGCCTTCGAGCGGACGGCGCGTGAGTTCGATACCTCCACCGTCGAGGTACTCGGCACGCTCGTCCGATTCTTCGTCCTCGGCATCACGTTCCTGGCGGTGCTTTCGGTGGGCAACGTCACCGTCGCAGCCAGTTTCTGGAGTCGCACAGTACAGTTCCTCCCGCAACTCTTCTTCGCGGTCATCATCCTCATCGTCGGCGTCGTCGTCGGCGACAAGGTCCAACTCGTCGTCGGCGAGCGACTCACCGGAATCAAGCTCCCGCAGATCGGCGTCTTCCCGCGCCTCGCGAAGTTCTCCGTGTTCTACGTGGCCGTCCTGATTGCGCTGTCGCAACTCGGCGTCGCCACGCTCGCGCTCGTCGTGCTCCTGGCCGCGTACCTCTTCGCGCTCGTGCTACTCGGCGGCATCGCGCTCTCGGATCTGCTCAAATCCGGGGCCGCGGGGTCGTATCTCCTGTTGAATCAGCCGTACGCGATCGGCGACGAGGTCCAGATCGGCGACGCGCGCGGCATCGTCCAGGAAGTGAATCTGTTCGTCACACACGTCGAGAACGACGGCGAGGAGTTCATCGTGCCCAACAGCACGGTGTTCGAGAAAGGCGTCGTTCGCATTCGGGAGTAGATCCGCCGTCTGTCACCGGCGCTCGTCACTCGTGGCTTCTGTCGGTGCCGCGCCCGTCGTCGTTTTCGGGCTCGTTGCTATTGTTTCGCTCGTCGTCTGCACTCTCTCCCATCGGTCGCGCCGGGACGCCCGCGACGGTCGCGTTCGGCGGGACGTCCCGCGTCACGAGGGAGTTCGCCGCGACCTGTGCGCCCTCACCAATCCGCACGCCCGGGAGGATCACCGCTTTCGCACCGATCATCGCGCGGTCGCCGATGACGACCTCGCCGGTTCGGTACTCGTCCTGTAAGAACTCGTGACAGAGGAGCACCGAGTCGTAGCCGACGACGACGTGATCGCCGAGCGTGATCAGTTCGGGCCAGAACACGTCCGGCGTCGCCTCCAGTCCCCAGGAGACGCCCCTCCCGACGGTGACGCCGAGACGGCGGAGCGCCCAGTTGCGGACCCGAAGAGAAGGAGCGATCCGGGCAATCCACACGAGGACGTAGTTGAGGGCGACGCGCCAGACCGGCTTCGCGTCCGTCCAGTACTGCAGCGAATTGAGCGGTCCCGGCGTCGGATGCCGCTGGACGCGGCCGTGTCTGCGACCGTCGTCGGCAGCGGTGTCGCCCGCATCGTCTGGAGAGTCGGCGTCGTCGCTCACGACTGCCCGTTCTCGGGCAGTGACCAAAAGGTTCGCTCGTCGGTCGCGTCCCGCAGCGATCGCTGGGCGCGGCTCGCGACAGTCGGTCGCTTACTCGCCGCGCAGTTCGGCCATATGGTCGATCCGCCGCTGGACGAGGTCGGGTTTGCCGACATCGTGTCGCACGCGGAGTCCGTCACCGGCCGCGGCGAGGGCGTCTTCGGCCTGTTTCTCGGCTTCCTCGATGGAGTCGGCGACGCCGACGACGGCGAACGAGCGAGAGGTCGTGGTGTAGAGGCCGTCCTCGCGCTCGTCGACGCTGGCGTAGAACAGGAGCGCGTCGCCGACGCTGTCCTCGTCGACGGTGATCTTCGCGCCGCTCTTGGGGTCGGTCGGGTAGCCCTCGGGAACGGCGTACTTACAGACCGTCGCCTTGCCGGCGAATTCGAGTTGCGGGAGCGACTCGCCGTCGCGGGCGGCGGTCAGCACGTCCAGGAACGAGGTGTCGAGCACGGGGAGCGTGTTCGTCGCCTCCGGGTCGCCGAAGCGCGCGTTGAACTCGACGACCTTCGGGCCGTCGGCGCCGAGCATAAACTGCCCGTAGAGGACGCCCTTGTAGTCCGGCAGGGCGTCGACGGTCGCCTCCAGAATCTCGACCGCGTCGGCGTAGTCTTCGGCGGTCATAAACGGCAGTTCGGGGCCGGCGTCGCTGTAGCTTCCCATCCCGCCGGTGTTCGGTCCCTCGTCGCCCTCGTAGGCGCGCTTGTGGTCCTGCACCGCGGGCGTCGGTCGGACGTCGCCGTTCGCGACGAACGCCTGCACGGTGAACTCCTCGCCGACGAGGCGCTCTTCGAGGACGACCTGCTCGTAGTCGTTCTCCTGGAGATACGCCTTCGCTTCTTCCGCGGTCACCTGGTCGCCGATGACCTTCACGCCCTTGCCGCCGGTGAGACCCGCGGGCTTGACCGCGAGGTCGCCGGCGTAGTCGTCGATGTAGTCGCAGGCGGCGTCCATATCGTCGAAGACGGCGAAGTCGGGACAGCCCGGGATCGACTCGGACTGCATGAACTCCCGCTGGAACGCCTTGTCGGTCTCGATGCGGGCGGCGTCGGCGTCGGGACCGAAGGTGTAGACGCCGGCCTCGTCGAGCGCGTCGGCGACGCCGGCTTCCAGCGCCGACTCGGGGCCGATGATGGCGAGGTCGGCACCGACGTCGGTCGCGTAGGCGACGATCTCCTCGGCGGCCGTCTCCGCGATCGTCTCGAAGCCCTCGGCGAGCGCCGTGATACCGGGGTTGCGGTTGCTCGCACACGCGTAGAGGTCGCACGCCGGGTCGTCAGTCAGCGCGCGGGCGATCGCGTGTTCACGGCCGCCGCCACCGACGAGAAGCACCGTCTCCGAGTCAGACATACCCGGAGCACATACACACGGGAGTGTAAAGGTTGCTCTTTTTCGGTATTCGTATATGCACGTTCGTGTTGTCTGGGAGAGCGAAGGCGCTCTCGCCACCGCAACCGACGCGACAGCGACCGCGACACGTCACACTGTTTTTGCACGGCAGCGTCGTACGGTCCGTATGGACGATCCCCTAGCTCGGAACCGACTCGACGAGGAGGAGAGCCCGTATCTCCGCCAGCACGCCGACAATCCGGTCAATTGGCAGCCGTGGGACGACGCCGCGCTCGCGGCCGCGAAGGCGACTGATCGGCCGATCTTCCTCTCGATCGGCTACTCGTCGTGCCACTGGTGTCACGTGATGGCCGAAGAGAGCTTCGAGGACGAGGAGGTCGCGTCCGTGCTCAACGAGTCGTTCGTCCCGATCAAGGTCGACCGCGAGGAGCGCCCCGACCTCGACCGGATCTATCAGACCATCTGCCAGCTCGTCGCCGGCGGGGGCGGCTGGCCGCTGTCGGTCTGGCTTACGCCCGAGGGCAAGCCCTTCTACGTCGGGACGTACTTCCCGAAGCGAGAGGGCCAGCGCCGCGGCAACGCCCCCGGCTTCCTCGACATCTGCGAGTCGTTCGCCGCGTCCTGGGAGACCGACCGCGGGGAGATCGAGAACCGCGCCGATCAGTGGACCGACGCCTTGCGTGACCGTCTGGAGACGACCTCGACAGGCGGATCGGGGGGCGGCGCGCCGGCCGGGGGTCCCGGGGCCGTGAGCGACGACGCCGACGACACGCTCGGCGCGGACGTGCTCGGCAACGTCGCGAAGGCGGCACTCCGGGCGACGGACGAGGAGTACGGTGGCTTCGGTTCCGGCGGACCGAAGTTCCCGCAACCGGGTCGGGTCGAGGCGCTCTTGCGCTCCTACGTCCGGTCGGGAACTGAGGAGGCACTGTCGGCCGCGACCGGAACGCTGGACGCGATGGCCGCCGGCGGCCTCTACGACCACGTCGGCGGCGGCTTCCACCGCTACGCGACCGACCGGGAGTGGACCGTCCCGCACTTCGAGAAGATGCTGTACGACAACGCCGAACTCCCGCGGGTCTACCTGGTGGCGTACCAACTCACTGGCCGCGAGGCGTACGCAACGATCGCTCGCGAGACGTTCGCGTTCCTCGATCGGGAGTTCCGGCACGACGACGGCGGCTTCTACAGCACGCTCGACGCCCGCAGCGAAGGCGACGAAGGGAAATTCTATGTCTGGACGCCCGAGGAAGTCGAAGCCGCGATCGACGACGAGCGCACGGCCGAGATCGCGTGCGACCGCTTCGGCGTGACCGACGGCGGGAACTTCGAGGGGTCGACGGTGCTCACCATCGCAGCGTCGATCCCCGACCTCGCCGAGCGGTACGACTGCTCGGAATCGGAGATCGTCGACCGACTCGACGAGGCCCGCGAGGCGCTGTTCGAGGCCCGCGAAGAGCGCGTGCGGCCCGCCCGCGACGAGAAGATCCTCGCGTCCTGGAACGGCCTCGCGATCTCCAGTCTCGCCCGCGGCGGCCTCGTTCTGGGCGACGATACCTATACCGACCTCGCAGTCGACGCGCTCTCGTTCGTGCGCGAGCACCTGTGGGACGCCGACGAGCAGCGGCTCGCCCGGCGCTACAAGGACGGCGACGTCAAGGGCACGGGCTATCTCGACGACTACGCCTTCCTCGCGCGCGGTGCGTTCGAGGTCTACCAGACGACCGGCGACGTCGACCACCTCGCGTTCGCGCTCGATCTGGCCCGGGTCGTCGTCGGTGAGTTCTACGACGCCGACGCCGGGACGCTGTATCTGACGCCCGCGGATGGGGAGTCTCTCGTCACGCGCCCCCAGGAGCTACAGGATCAGTCGACGCCGTCGAGTGCCGGCGTGGCAGCGTCGTTACTGCTCGATCTGGACGCCTTCGCGCCCGAGGAGGGCTTCGCAGACGTCGCCGACGCAGTGCTCGATACCCACGCGAACCGCGTCCGCGGACGGCCGCTCGAACACGTCTCGCTGGCGCTCGCGGCGGAGAAGAGCGCCCGCGGCGGGACCGAAGTGGTGATCGCCGCTGACGTGTCGACGGACGGGAGCGACGCGGCGACCGGGACCGCAGCTCGTGGAGCAGTCGGCCTGCCCGACGCCTTCCGAACGTCGCTCGCCTCGACGTATCTCCCGGACGCCGTCGTCTCTCCCCGTCCGCCGACGGACGACGGCCTCGCCGCGTGGCTCGACGTGCTCGGCGTCGACGACGCGCCGCCGGTCTGGAAGGGCCGCGAGCAGCGCGACGACGAGCCGACGGTGTACGTCTGTGAGGGTCGCACCTGCTCGCCGCCGACACACTCGCTGTCGGAGGCGCTCGATTGGTTCGAGAACGAGGTCGGCGGCGATCCCGAGATGGATACTCTGGAGACCGACGACCTCTCGCTCGACGACGTCGACGGACTTGACGTCGGGAGCGAGGAGTAGAGCAGCGGGAACTATGTGAACGGCGAGAGCGGCGAACAAGACGACGAAGCGTAGCGCGATTCCCGCCGACAGCGAAGTAGTAAGAGTTTCGTTCTATGACGAAAGTCGGCAACCAATGGAAGGTGGCACTCGACTGTACAGTCTCGGCCGCCACCTTCTCCTGGGATTCGTCGGCGTCGTCGTCCTGTATCTCGTCCAGACGCAGAACTACCTGCTCTTTCACAGCATCGTCGAACTCTTCAGCATCACCGTTGCGTTCGCCGTCTTCACCGTCGTCTGGAGCGCACGCGACGAACTCGGCAATCAGTTCTTCGCCATCCTCGGCGTCGGCTACCTGTTCGTTGGCGGTGTCGACCTGCTACATACGCTCGCGTACAAGGGGATGGGCGTCTTCCCTGCGGCCGGTGCCGACCTCCCGACGCAACTGTGGATCTTCGCGCGCTATCTAGAAAGCGCGACGCTCGTCGGCGCCGGAGCCCTCGGCGTCGTCTCCAAGTCCAAGCATCCACCGCTGCGAGAGTGGAGCGACGGATTCCTCTCGGCGCTCGTCGGTGGCTACGCGACCGTCGTCGCGCTGGGTCTCGGTTCGATGTTCGTCTTCGATCTGTTCCCGCAAGCCTACGTGGCCGGCCACGGTCTCACCGATTTCAAAATCCTCAGCGAGTACATCATCATCGGCCTCCTGACGTCCTCGCTGTTCCTGTTGCGCCAGCAGCGAGACCGGTTCGAATCGCCCGTCTACAAACTGCTGGCCGCCGCAATCGTGCTCGGTGCCGTCTCGGAACTAGCGTTCACCGCCTACATCGACGTGTACGGCATCTCGAACGCTGTCGGGCACTTCCTCAAGTTCGGGTCGTTCTATCTGGTCTACCTCTCGGTCGTCAAAACCGGGATCACGGAGCCACAGAAGACCCTCTATCGGGAGTTGGCGCGGCGTGAAGACGAGGCCCGAAAGTTCGAGCAGGCAGTCGAGCACTCGGGGCACGCCGTCGTCATCACGGATCGGGCGGGGACGATCCAGTACGTCAATCCGGCGTACGAGGCGATGACGGGCTACACGGAAGCGGAACTGCTCGGCGAGAATCCGCGGATACTGAAATCTGACGAACACGAGGCGGCGTTCTACGAGGAGATGTGGGCGACGGTGCTCGCCGGCAACGTCTGGGAGAGCGAAATCGTCGACGAGCGAAAGAACGGCGAGCAGTTCGTCGTCAATCAGACGATCGCCCCGATCACCGACGACGGCGGCGAGATCGAGCACTTCGTCGGCGTCCACAAAGACATCTCCGAGCGCAAGAAACACGAACAAGAACTCCTGCAGCGCTACGAGCTGCTGTTCGACAGCATCCGCGATGCGATCGTCGTCGCCGACACCGACCGCCGGATCACGAACGCGAACTCGGAGTTCACCAGTCTGTTCGGATACGATCTGTCGGACGTCGCCGGCGAGTCGGTGAAGGTCCTCTACGAGGACGACGCGGAGTTCGAACAGATGGGCCGAGCGATCGGCGACCACGCCGACGAGCGGCGGTTCTCCCAGACGGTCGGCTACGAGAAGAAGTCCGGACAGGTCTTCCCCGGGGAGACGACCGTCTTCTACCTCCGAAACGCGGACGACGACGTGGTCGGGGTCATAAGCCTCATTCGAGACGTCTCCGAGCGGGAGAACCGCATCCAGCAGCTGCAGATACTCGATCGGACGCTCCGGCACAACCTCCGGAACGATATGAACATCATTCAGGGGTACGCGGACGTCATCCAGCACACCGGGTCGGGCGATACCACCGAGAACGCACAAGAGATCATCGACGCCAGCGACCGCATCATAGAGAACGTTAGCAAGCAGCGCGAGGTGACGAATCTGCTCTCCGAGCCGCAGCCCCGCAAGAGCGTCGATCTGTCGACGGTGGTCGAGGCTGTCGTCTCGAACATCCGAGAGCAGTATCCTGACGGCGACGTGTCGCTGACCGCCCCCGACGAATGCACGTTCCGGACGCTTCCGTCGATCTCACGGGCGGTCGAGGAACTGATCGAGAACGCGCTCGTCCACACGGACCACCCCGATCCGCGGGTCGACGTCACCGTCGAGTGCGGCGAGGAGACTATCGAGATCCGGGTCGCAGACGACGGTCCTGGCATCCCCGAGATGGAACGGGACGTACTGCGCAAAGACAAAGAGATCGGCCCGCTGTATCACGGCAGCGGCATCGGCCTCTGGCTGGTCAATCTGGTCGTCCAGCAGTCCGACGGCGTGTTGACCTTCGAGGAGAACGAGCCACGCGGCAGCGTCGTGACGATTCGACTGCCTGCCAGTTGAGCGGTCGACCGCGTATCAATTGAGCGGTCGACTGCCCGCCAAATGAGGGTCGACTGTCCGTCAAGTAAGAGGTGTGCGCGGATGAGAGGCCGGAGAGAATACCGCTACGCTTGCAGTCGCTCTGCGAGATACATCGCGATCGGGACCGCCTCGTTTTCGACGTACCGTGCGACTTCCTCGCCGTCGCGTTCGACGACGACCGTCGGGATCAGTTCGATGCCGTACTCCTCGACGAGCGGGCCGGTCTTGCTCCCGTCGTCCGCCTTCTCGACGGGGTAGTGATGGACGCGCTCCTCGGGGACGCCGGCGGCATCGAGCGCGGCGGCGAAGTCCGGGAGTTGGCCCCGGCAGTCTCCGCACCAGTCGCCGCCCCAGACGCGGAAGACGAGGTCGTCAGCGGCGAGTGCGTCGACCGCGTCCTCGTGGGCGTCGGCGTTCCACGCGGGGTTCGGCTGCATCGTTTCGAGCGTTCCCGAGGCCGTCTCGGGCTCCGAATCGGCTTCTGACATACGCGGCGTTACGACAGCCGAGCGGGTAAAGTTCGCGATGGCTGTCGGTCACAACGACCTGGGCCCCGTCAGTCTGTGATACCGGCACTGCGTGGCCAACGTCGTCACCGTCTTGTGCCCGACCGACGAAGGACGGCGTGATGAACGGGAACGTGCTGGAGACCATCGGCTCGCCGCTGGTCCGCGTCGACTCGCCCGAGGGGGCGACGGTCGCAGCGAAGATCGAATCGAAGAACCCCGGCGGCTCGGCGAAGGACCGGCCCGCGCTCGCGATGGTCGAGCGCGCCGAGCGCGAGGGTGAAATTACACCCGGCGACGCGCTGGTCGAACCGACGAGCGGGAATACGGGGATCGGCCTCGCGGTCGTCGCCGCGGCGAAAGGCTACGACCTCACGGTCGTGATGCCCGGATCGAAGTCGCCCGAGCGCCGCCAGATTATGAAGGCCTACGGGGCCGACATCGAACTCGTCGACGGTGACATCTCCGCGGCGAAGGACCGTGCGGACGAACTGGAAGCCGAGGAAGGAATGGTCCAGCTCCGACAGTTCGAGAACCCCGCGAACCCGCGGGCGCACTACCTGACCACGGGCGAGGAGATCCTCGAACAGATCGGCGACCGGACCGTCGACGCCCTCGTCGCGGGCGTCGGTACCGGCGGCACGATCACCGGTATCGGGCGGCGACTCCGTGAGGAGTTCCCCGGGATGGAGATCGTCGCGGTCGAGCCTGCCGACAACGCCGTCCTCTCCGGCGGCGAGCCGGGCATCGACGACTTCCAGGGGATGGGCCCGGGCTTCGTCAGCCCGAATCTCGACACGGATCTCCTCGACGACGTCGAGACCGTCACCATCGACGACGCGGAGGCCGAGTGTCGCCGCCTCGCCCGCGAAGAAGGCATCCTCGTCGGGCAGTCGTCCGGGGCCTCGAACCTCGCCGCCAAGCGCGTCGCCGAGCGCATCGCTGACCCCGATGCGAACTGCGCGGGTCCGGAACCCGGATACGTCATCGAGGATCCGGACGCGCCCGCTCCCGCCGAACACGACACGGCAGACGAGGCGGACGCCGACGACTGCCCGCTCGTGATCACGGTGTTTTGGGACAGCGGCGAGCGGTATATGTCGACGGGAATGTTCGACGCGGAGTAGTTCGGATACTGTCGGACCAGCACCCTGAAGGTGCCAAAATAACTCACGAACTGCTGTCCGACAGTACGATCGGCCGCTACCCAGCGAAGGCGCCGACGGCCGTATCCTTTCGGCGAGCGTCGCTGCTCCGTTTCGGAATATCAAATCCGAGAAATCGAAGGACGGCGACGTGATACCACGGCTCTGTCGCCGACGATGTCTCGCTAATACTGGACTCCGAGTGAATATCCTCTGCCGCATTTATAAGTCAGAGCAACAGAACTGTTGCATCTCCCCCAAACTCTCCCAATATCGGTAAGAGGATATAAGTATCAGGACGGAGAATTGTCTTAGTGCCGGGGTGCCTCTGACAACCGGCAATTAGCCGACGGTTCGGCTACGGTGATAGCCCGGTCGACGAGATTCGATCGGAACCGACGGCCGAATCAACGGCAGACCGTCCGCGCCGGCCTTGCCCGGACCGGCGCGGCGTGTTCTACTGTCGTCATCTCACATCACTGTCCGAAGCGCTACGAGCACTGCCGAGCGAAGCGTCTCTGCGTCCGATCCAGAAACGAGGTGTGCTCGACAGTCACAGTCGGACGCGCCAAATCCATCGATCGGTGACGACGCGAGTCCACTGCTCGTGTCCGACCCTCGCGACACCGTCGGGGCGCTTTCGGATGATTTCCAGTCACCGTCCGCCGTCGACATCAACTCCCGGGCGAGGCGGCACTCGGCGTCTGCGTCGGGCGCGGCGACGACGCTGTCCAGCGAGACCTCGGGGTGGCCGCCCAGGTAATCGACGTGCCAGTGTGTGACGTCGTGGGTGCCGGCAGCGACGCGGCGGTGGCGGTCGACGCGGCCCAGACCGTTCGAGCCGAACGCGCTGCCGATGTAGGCGTACGCCCCCGCCGGAAACGTCGTCGTCCCGAGCGCCCCCACCGAGACGGTCGCCGCAGTGCCGAGATCGAATACGAGTGCGTACGTCCCCGGCGGTGCATCGCCAGCCCCGATGCCGAGCGTGTCTTCGCCGCCGGCGATGGCGTCTGGATCGACGACGACGCAGGACCCCGACGCTGCTGTCGCCACGGCACTGGAAGCCTCCTCAGGCATCGCTCAGGCGAGTGCCTCCGGTTCGGGCTCGGCCGCTTCGACGAGCCCATCGAACAGCGCTTCGGCGTCGTCGTCGAGCGGGTAGATCTCGTGGTAGTCGTCGGGGTCGCGTCCGCGCCCGCTCGCAGCCCCGACGACCTTGGCGATCCGGTCGTAGTTGTCGCGGACGAGCGAGCCGACGATGCCGGGCGTCCCGGCTCGCTCCGCCAGTTCCTCGGCCGCGGAGCGGCCGGCGTAGACCCGTTTCCGGCGACGGTCGACGAGGAACATCGCGAACGGCTCCTCCCCGAACTGGACGCCGAGGAATCTCTGAGCTGCCTCGTCGTACCAGGAGATCGCGCCGACATCGTCGAGGCGCTGGAGCGCCCGCGCGGCGATCGAGCAGTACGGACACTCCCCGTCGTAGATGAGCACCGCGTCGTACTCGCGCATACCCGGAGTTGGAACCGGGCGGGCAAAACCGTGCTGGGCGATCAGACCGTCGATTGGTCACTAGAATGCCGCCGCTTTCGACCGCCGCCGGGGCCAACTGCGACGACCGTAACGGTCAGGTCGCTGTCGTCCTGACAGAGGATATCGTGGACGAACTCCTCGCGCAGTTGAAGTCGCGTCCGTACTATGCGGGGCAGATACGGGATCACCGCCGCGTCGACAGGCGTGAGGCCGACCACGCCGATATCGACCTCGAATCGCGGTTGGCGAGCGCGCTGTCGGATCGCGGCATCGACCGGCTCTATCGCCACCAGGCCGCAGCCATCGACGCCGTTCGCGACGGCGAGAACGTCGTGCTCGCGACGCCGACGGCGAGCGGGAAGAGCCTCGCGTACACCGTACCGGCGTTCGAGCGCGCGATGGATCACGGCGGCCGGACGCTGTATCTCGGTCCGCAGAACGCCCTCGTCGCCGATCAGCAGGAGACGCTCTCGGATCTGGCGCACGGTCTCGGCTTCGGGAGCCGCGTCTCCGTCGAACAGTACACCGGGCGGCTGTCGAAGTCGGAGAAACGCGACGTGCGCGACCGACGCCCGACAGTGTTGCTGTCGAACCCGGATATGTTGCACTACGCGCTACTCCCCCACGCCCACCGGCTCTGGGAGTGGTTCTTCGGTTCCCTGGAGACGGTCGTGATCGACGAGGTTCACGGCTATCGCGGTGTCTTCGGCAGCCACGTGGCGCTCACACTCCGTCGATTGAACCGGATCTGCGAGCGGTTCGGGAGCGATCCGCAGTACGTCTGCTGTTCGGCGACCATCGGTAATCCGATCGAGCACGCCGCGCGCGTGACCGGCCGCGACGCGGGGACGTTCCGTCTCGTCGACGACGACGCGAGCGCGACGGGGGCGAAACACTGGCTGCTGTGGAATCCGCCGGAGTATCGAGACGACAGCGGCGGCGGCAGCGGGAGTGGAGATGGCAGCAGCGGGAGTGGCGGCGGTAGCGGCCGCCGCCGATCGAGTCACGTCGAGACGAAAAACCTCTTTGTCGACCTCGTCGCCCGCGGCTACCAGACCCTCGCGTTCACGCGGGCGCGACAGACGGCCGAGCGGTACGCGACAGAGAGCGCCGCAGACCTCAGAGAGCGCGGGAAACACGACGAAGCGGCGTCGGTGACGGCCTATCAGGCCGCACTGAACCGCGACCGCCGACGCGAGATCGAAGCGGGACTGCACGACGGGTCGGTCCGCGGCGTCTGGTCGACGAACGCGCTGGAACTCGGCGTCGACGTGGGGGAACTCGACGCCGTGCTCATCGACGGCTACCCAGGAACGCGGATGTCGGCGTTCCAGCAGGCCGGACGGGCCGGGCGCGGTGACGACGACGCGTTGGTGGTGCTGGTCGGCGGCGAGGACCAACTCGATCAGTACCTCCTCAAACATCCCGAGGAGTTCTGGGACGGCGATCCCGAACGGGCCGTCTGCGACCCCGAGAACCAGGAACTCCTGCCTGATCACGTCGCCTCCGCGGCCGCGGAAAACTGGCTGCAGACGGGCGACGAGGCGCACTTCGGCGAGACGTTCCCGGACATCGTCGCGTCGCTGCTCGAAGACGGACGGCTCGAACGCCGCGAGACCGAACGTGGCATCCGGTGGCTCCACGACGGCGATGGGAGCCCCCAACACGAGATGAGCCTCCGGACGATCGAGACCCGGGAGGTCGACCTCCTCGACGCGCGCTCGAACGAGGTGTTATCGTCGCTCTCGTTCGCGGACGCGCTGCGCGACGCGCACGAGGGCGCGATCTACCACCACCAGGGGACGACGTACGAGGTGACGGAACTCGACCTCGACCGCGACACGGCGCTGCTCCAGCCGACCTGGGCGGACTACTACACGCGCGTGCTGCACGAGAAGACGATCACGGTCGAAGCCGACCGGCGGGCGAAGTCGCTGTCGGCCCGCCCCGACACGGAGGTTCGGTTCGCCGAAGTGACGATGCGTAAGCAGATCACCGGCTTCGAACGGCGCGATCCGCGGCGCGGCGAGGCGATCGGCCGCGAGACGCTCGACCTCCCGGAGACGACACTGCGGACGGCGGCGCTGTACGTCACCGTCCCCGAAGACGTCGCGCGGGAGATGCGCGAGATGGGCGGCGAGTACGGATTCAACGGTGGCATTCACGCCGCCGAACACGGGATGATCTCACTGTTCCCGCTGTCGTTCCTCTGTGACCGCGGCGACATCGGCGGGCTCTCGACCCCGCACCACCCACACACGGGGCAGTCGACGATCTTCGTCTACGACGGCTATCCGGGCGGCGTCGGATTGACCGAGAGCGGTTACGGTGAGATCGAGACCTTGCTCTCCCGCACCCGGAAGATGATCGACGACTGCGACTGCGAGGACGGCTGTCCGGCCTGCGTGCAGTCGCCACACTGCGGGAACGCGAACGATCCGCTCTCGAAGGCGGAGGCGATCTACCTGCTGGACGAACTCAGTGCGTGATCGCCCGGTCGACGACGAGAAGCGATACGACGGCCGGTACCACGACGAGAAGCGCGGACTTGGGTCCGAGCAGACCGAGCGCGACGATGAGCGTCGTCGCGCAGGCGGGCGGGTGAACGGTCCGCGTGAGGCGCATCCCGGTCGTGGTGAGGACGAGCGCGAAGACGGCGCTCACGAGTAGCCACGGCGGGTCGAATTCGAGCGGCGCGGACGGGACATCGACGACGGCGGTGACGCCGAGATACGAGACGAGACCGGCAGCGACGCCGACCGCGTGGCCGCCGACGATCCGCCGCGCGGAGGGCTTCGACCGTCCCGTCGCCAGCACGAACGCCGAGGGACCCAGGCTCGGAAACACCGCCGGTGCACCCGAAACCCACGCAACAACCGCCGCCAGCGAGAGGAGAGCCCCCGCGTGAACACCCGCCACGGCGTCGGTCCGAACGTCGGTCTGCGACACGGCTGCAACACGGCGCGTCGATCAAAAAGAACCGCACGGTATCGTCCCAATGCGGCGGCGATCACATAGCGACAAGATTTTTAGGGTGGCCTAAAGAGCTAGCGGTGATGAAGCAGGATGTCTGTGTCGTGGTGCCGACCATCCGCGAGTACGACTGTATGCGGGCGTATTTCGAGAACGCGCGCGAACACGGCTTCGATCTCGATCGATTGTTCGTCCTTCTCGTGACCGAGGACTTCTGTGACGTCGAAGCGATGGAGCAGATGCTCGACGAAGAAGGCGTCGACGGCGCGGTCTACGATGGGTCGCGGCGCGAGGCGTGGTTCGAAGAGCAGGGGCTCTCGGCGTATTCCCACCTGATCCCCGCTGCGTCGCACGCCCAGACCAGTTTCGGACTGCTCTATATGTGGGCGCACCCGCGGTTCGAGCGCGGCGTGTTCATCGACGACGACACGTTGCCACACGAGGAGTGGGACTTCTTCGGCCGTCACCTGGCGAACCTCGACCGCACCGACGAGGTCGAGTCCGTCCGCTCGGGCGAGCGTTGGGTGAACGTGCTCTATCAGAACGCCGACGAGCACGGCCTCTACCCGCGCGGGTACCCCTACTCCGCGATGGACGAGGCGGTCGAGACCGGCCGCAGCGAACTCACCGACGTCGTCGCCTCGCAAGGCCTGTGGACGAACGTCCCCGACCTGGACGCGGTCCGGATCCTGATGGACGGCGACCTGCAGGGGCAGGCACAGACGCGCACGAAACACGAGGACTTCGAGGGCGACTTCGTCGCCGAATCGGGCCAGTATCTGACGGTCTGTTCGATGAATCTCGCGTTCGAGCGCGAGGTCATCCCCGCGTTCTATCAGTTGCCGATGGACGACAACGAGTGGGACGTCGGCCGCTTCGACGACATCTGGTCGGGCGTGTTCCTCAAGCGCGCCGCCGACCTCCTAGAGAAGGAGGTCGTCAACGGCTACCCGCTCTGTGAACACAACAAAGCGCCGCGGCCGACGTTCGACGACCTGAACAACGAGGTGCCGGGCCTCGAACTCAACGAACACGTCTGGGAAGTCGTCGACGCCGTCGGCGACGGCGCCGACTCTTGGACGGACGCGGCCGACGCGATGGCACGGGCGTTCGCCGAGGGAGACTTCTCCGAGTGGAACAACGGCGCGTTCCTGAATCACTGCGGCGAGTACTGGCTCGACTGGCTCGACTGTCTCTCGGAGATCGAGGAGTCGAACACCGAACCGCCTCGCGACGCCGCTGTCGCCGACGACTGACACACAGCAGCTCGGGTCAGACTCCCGATATCGATCTTGTAGCTACCTTTTCCGCCGGTTCTATCGTCGTCAGATTGGACAGATCACGTACGTGAACCGGAAGGTATATAGGTTTTAGGCAGGCCTAAATTCAGTATGGACGGATCAGACAACACGTCCCGGACGCGCCGCCGCTTCCTCCAGGCGGCCGCGGCGGCGGGCGTGGTCGGCGTCGCCGGCTGCAACACGCCGGGAGGCGAGACGACTGAGACGGAAACGGACACTGCTGGCGGCGAGGAGACGGCCCAACAGATCGGTTCCGGTCGTTCGCCGTTCGGCGAGCGGGACCTCTCCGCCGGCGTGTCGATGGCGGAGATGCCCGACCTCGAAGGCGAACTGACCCTGTACTCCGGACGCGGAGAGGCGCTCGTCGGCGAACTGATCAGTTTCATCGAGGACCGCTATCCCGACTTCACCGTTCGGCCGCTGTACAACTCCGCGGCCGAACTGGTCAACCAGATCATCACAGAAGGGCAAAACAGCCCCGCTGACGTCTTCTACTCGGTCAACGCCGGTTCGCTCGGCGCGCTCGCGGACCGCGACCGAACCCAGGCCCTCCCCCAGGACGTTCTCGATTTCGTCCCCTCGAACTTCCGCGACCCGGACGGCTCGTGGATCGGAACGTCCGGCCGGGCGCGCTCGGTCCCCTACAACACGAACACGTTCTCGGCGTCGGACATCCCGACGAGCATTATGGCCTTCCCCGAGACCTCGGCCTTCCAGGACCAACTGGGATGGGCTCCCACGTACTCCTCGTTCCAAGCGTTCATCACCGCGATGCGCATCCTCGAAGGCGACGAGGCGACGCGGCAGTGGCTCACCGGAATGCAAGAGCTCGGCGTGAGCCAGTACGGCGACGAGTTCCAGGTCGCACGCGCGGTCGCCGACGGCGAGATCGCCGCCGGCCTGACGAACCACTACTACATCCAGCGCGTGCTCGCACGCCGCGGCACCGGGACGCCGCTTCGGACCGCGTTCACGCAGAACGACGCCGGTGCGGTCTTCAACGTCGCGGGCGCGGCCGTCCTCGACACCGCCGACGACGCCACGCTCGCCTCGAACTTCGTTCGGCACCTCCTCTCGGCGGAAGCGCAGGACTACTTCGCGCGGACGACCTTCGAGTATCCGCTCGTCCCCGAGATCGAGCCGATCGGCCGGCTCCCGTCGATCGACGAGTTGAACCCGCCCGAGGATATAGACCTCTCACAACTGTCGGATCTCGAAGGAACGATCGATCTGCTTCGAGATACCGGCGTCCTCTAAGGGGCTGAAACGCCTACGATGGCCACAGAACACCGAACGAGCGCGGACGACGACGCGGACGAAGAGACCCAACTCCCGCTCGGAATCTCGATCGCCGCAGCCGCGGTGTCGGCCGCGGTGCTCCTTCCGATTCTGTGGCTGGTGAAGACCGGGCTCGACGTCGGTTTCTCGGAGGCGATCGCACTTCTCACGCGACCGACGACGCTCGAAGTGTTCGTCAACACCGCAGTCTTGGTCACGCTGACGACGGCTGCGTGTGTCCTTATCGGCGTCCCGCTGGCGTATCTGACGGTCCGGACGAACCTCCCGTTCCGCCGCTTCTGGACGATCGTCGTCTCGCTGCCGCTCGTGATTCCGAGCTACGTCGGGGCGTTCGCGTTCGTCTCGGCGTTCGGGCCGCAGGGGAGTTTCCAGCGACTCCTCGCACCGCTCGGCGTCGAGAAGATCCCGGAGATCTACGGGCTCGAAGGGTCGATACTGATCCTCACGCTGTACACCTACCCCTACGTCTACATCACCGCGCGGGCGTCGCTGAAGTCGATGGACACGACCCTCATCGACGCCGCGCGGACGCTCGAACACGACCGCTGGGAGACGTTCAAGCGGGTGACGCTCCCGCAGATCCGCCCGGCGGTCGCCGCGGGTGCCTTGCTCTCGGGGCTGTACGTGCTCGCCGACTTCGGAACACCCTCGATTATGCGCTACGACGTGTTCACGCGCGTCATCTTCGTCGAGTTCGGCACGTTCGGTCGCGACACCGCGACGCTGCTGTCGCTACAGTTGGTGGCGGTGACGCTCTTCATCCTCTGGCTCGAAGCGCGCGTCCGCGGCGAGGAGCGGACCACGGCGGGCGGCCGTTCGCGCGGAGTCGTCTCCCTGGGCAAGTGGCGGTACCTGGCGATGGGGTTCGCCGCACTCGTCGCCGGCTTGGCGCTCGTCGTCCCGGTCGTAATCTTGCTGTCGTGGCTCGGAACCGCGTCGACGGCGGTGAATCAGTCGCTGGCGTTCCAGTGGTCCTACGTGACCAACTCGGTCGTCGTCGCGGCCGCGGCCGCCGCCGTCGCTGTCGTCGCCGGGCTGCCGGTCGCGTACCTCTCAGCGAGATACGACGGCCTGCTTCCGACGGCGTTCGAGCGCGTCAGTTATATCGGCTACGCGGTTCCCGGCGTCGTCCTCGGCCTCGCGCTCGTGTTCTTCGGGAGCCAGTACGCGACGCCGATCTACCAGACGCTTTATTTACTCGTGTTCGCGTACGTGATCCGGTTCCTGCCGCAGTCGGTCGGCTCGCTCCGAGCGTCGTTCCTCTCGGTCGACCCGGCGCTTCCGGAGGCCGCCCGCACGCTCGGTCGGACCTCCGTAGGGGCGTTCCGATACGTCACGCTCCCGCTAGTCGCACCGGGGCTGTTCGGCGGGGCGGCGCTCGTGTTCCTGACGACGATGAAGGAACTACCGGCGACGCTTCTGCTGCGACCGTCGGGTTTTACCACGCTCGTCACACATATCTGGACAGCATATGAATCGGGGTACTTCGGACAGGCGGCAGTGCCAGCACTGGTCCTGCTCTTCGTGTCGGGGCTCTCGATGCTCGTGATTCTCAGACAAGAGGGATACGATGTCAAATAGCACGCAAACACCGGTGGAGTCGAACGCGAAGTACCGAACTGACACAGCCAGCGACGGACAGACGGAGCCGTTGACGGCCGGTGTCGGTGAGGACGTCGTCCTCGAATTAGACGACCTACAGAAGTCCTACGGCTCCGAACCGGTCGTCGAGGGGCTCTCGCTATCGGTCCGCGAGGGTGAGATTCTGACTCTCCTCGGTCCGTCCGGCTGTGGGAAGACGACGACGCTCAGGCTCATCGCGGGGCTCGAACGACCCAACGGCGGCGCGGTGCGGCTGAACGGCCGCTCGGTTTCGGGATCGACGTTCGTGCCGCCCGAAGAGCGCGGCGTCGGCGTCGTCTTCCAGGAGTTCGCCCTCTTCCCGCACCTCACCGCCCGCGAGAACATCGCGTTCGGGCTGAAAGACCGGCCGAAAGACGAAGTCGACCAGCGCGTCGACGAACTGCTCGAACTGGTCGACCTGGCCGGGCAGGGCGACAGCTATCCCGATCAGCTCTCGGGGGGCCAACAGCAGCGTGTCGCCCTCGCGCGCTCGCTCGCCCCCGAACCGGAGATCCTCCTCTTAGACGAGCCGTTCTCGAATCTCGACGTCGACCTCCGCGTCGAGATGCGCGAGGAGGTCCGCCAGATCATCAAAGAGACGGGCGTGACCGCCATCTCGGTCACGCACGATCAGGAGGAGGCGCTCTCGATTTCCGATCGCGTCGCCGTGATGAACGACGGGGAGATCGAACAGGTGGGCGACCCAGAAGGCGTCTTCCAGCACCCCGAATCACGGTTCGTCGCCGCGTTCCTCGGCTATGCGAGCTTCATTCCCGGCTACGTCTCCGGCAACGTCGTCGAGACCGACCTGGGCACCGTCCCGCGGGACCAGATCCACGGGCTCGCCCCGGAGTACGACCGCACGCGCGTCGACCTGCTCGTCCGCCCCGACGACGTGAGCGTCCGCCGACTGGACTGTGAGGGCGTCGAAGCCTGCGGTAACGTCGTCACCCGCCGATATCTCGGCCCGACGTTCCTTTACGAGGTCGAACTCGACACCGGCGAGTCCGTCCAGTGTATGCACAACCACGACGAGAACATCCCCGGCTCGGGCCCCGTCGGCCTCGAACTCGACGCCGACCACGAACTCGCGTGGTTCCCGCGCGAACAGCGCCCCGAAGACGACGCCCGGTACAGCGATTGATCCGTGTCCCGGCGACGACACCTCTCGTCCGCCGGAGGCGCCCTCTCACGGCGGCTCCGCGCTGCCGCGCGTGATACGCCCGAACGAGTCCTCGCCGTCCTCCTCGCGGCCGCCGTCGGTGCGCTCGTCTACTACCTGGCAATCGATCTCTTTCCGTACCACTCGGTCAACGACGACGAGGGCGTCTACCTCTATCAGGCCGCGATGTTGCTGGAGGGGAAGCTCTTTCTCTACCCCGGCGACATCCCGTGGGAGGCGGTCCGGCCGTGGTTCTTCGTCGTCGAGGGCAACGGCGAGACCGTCCGAATGTACGGCAAGTACTCGCCGGTCGCGCCGGCGATCTTCGCCGTCGGACGGCTCCTCGGAGCCTGGGACATTTCGCTCGGTCTCGTCGCCGGCGGCACCGCTCTCGGGGTCTACACCCTCGGCGCGGCGGCCTTCGACCGACGGGTGGGACTGCTCGCGGTGCTCGCGCTCGCGGGGTCGCCGCTGTTTCTCCTCACGTCGTCGACGTTTTTCTCGTATGCCCCGACGACGCTCCTGAACGTTGCCTTCGCCGTCACCTACATCCGTGCCGCGCGGACCGGGAGCCTGCGGTGGGGTGCAGCCGCGGGCACGGCGATCGGAGTGGCGTTCTTCGCTCGACCCTACACGGCCGTCCTGTTCGCGCTCCCGTTCATCGGCCACACGCTCGTCTCGCTCGGCGCCTCGTGGCGGCGCGCGGGGTGGACCCCCCAGTTCCGAGGCGTGCTCGCCCGCGCGCTCGCCATTGCGGTGCCCGGTGCGGCGTTCGTCGGCGTCGCGCTCGCGTACAACGCAGTCGTGACGGGCGACCCGCTGGTCTTCCCCTATGCGGCGTTCGCGCCGAACGACGGCATCGGCTTCGGCCCCCACGAGATCCTCAACTACGAACGGGATTACACGCCCGCGCTGGCGGCCGAGACGACCGTCACGATCACCGAGTACTTCTTCACCGAGTGGGTGACGGCCGGCCGAATCGGCACCGCACTCGCCGCCGTCGGCGTCGGTGCCGCGGCGTGGCGCGAACGCGGGCGGATTCGCGGATGGGGCGGGACGTCGAGTTTGCTCGGTAGTGGCGCCACAGAGCAGGGATTCGATCCGACAGACGGGATGCAAAGCTGGGAAGTCGCCGCTGTCCTCCTCGCGATCGTCCCCTCGGTGTTCCTCGGCGAGGCGTACTTCTGGGGGACACACAACGGTCTCCGAAACGGCCTCATCGACCTCCTGGGGCCGTTCTATCACTTCGATGCACTCGTCCCGGTCGCGATCTTCTCCGCCGCGGGCGTCGCATTCCTCGTGCGTGGTGCCGCCTCGACGCTCCGCTCCTACACCACGCGCCGCCGCGCCCGGCTCGCGGTTCTCGTGGGTCTCGTCCTCACCGCGCCGGTCGTCGCCTCCGCGGAGATGGCGGTCGTCGGGGAGCCGTTCGAGGCGAACGACCAGCGTACCGACAGCCTCGAAGCGACCTACGAGCCGTTCGAGGGACGCTCGTTCGACGACGCGCTCGTGTTCACGCCCGACCCCTACGGCGACTGGCAGGCCCATCCCTTCCAGTATCTCCGCTACGACCCCGGCTACGACGGCGACGTGGTGTACGCGACAGACGGCGGTCCCGACCGCGACCTCGCGGTGTTGGCGGCGACGAATCGGACGCCGTATCGGTTCACGTATCGAGGCGTCTGGACCGGCGCGGCGACGCCCGTAAACTCCGAGATCCAACGGCTTCGCGTTCTCGACGGCGACGCGGTCCGGGCGCGAACGACGGTCGGCATTCCGGCGGCGGCGACGAGCGCGAGCGTCCGTATCGAGACGCCAGAAGGCTACGCGCGGTACAGCGTGCCCGACGCGGCGCGGACGAACGAGACGGTCACCGTCGCGTGGCGAATCGGCCCCGACGCGGCCCGCGCGGAGAATCTGCGCTTCGAGGGCGGCTCGCGGTTCCGCAACGTGCCGCTGGCGGCGGACGGGCGCGGCGAGGTCGACCTGGTCGTGACCTTCGTCGGCGTCGGTGGTTCGAGCATCACCTACCGACAGGAGGCGACCGCCGAGTCGACCCCAGAGGGCGTTCGCGTCGTCTGGCCGCCCGAGACGCGTATCTGTCGGCTGACGACGGAGTGTGGTTCAGAAGGAACGTGGGTCGGTCCCGACGGCGACTACGTCGCCGGAGTGTCTGTCGCGACGAACGCGAGCGTCGCCTGATACCGTCGGACAGCCCGAACTTCAGAGCGGGCCGGTGAAACTGAGTTGGAGGATGCCCTCGCGGACCGCGTACTGCAGGCGCTCGTCGAGCGGCATCTCCCCCCAGTCGTCGGGGCGTTCGGCTTCGGGCACCTCGTCGAGACGCTCGACGAGCGATTCGTGGAGGAACCGCCCGTTCTCGCCGCAGTCCGGACAGGTCAGGATGATAAGACGGACCCGATAGGGGCGTTCTTCCACACGCCCGCAGTGCGGGCAGACGTACGAGTCAGTCACTGGATCGCGGTACGGGCCGAGGTAACTCGTATCTGTGGGTTTCGGCCCGAACGCGAACGGAGTGAGCGCAAACGCCAGCCGTGGAGCGTCACTCCGCGCGGAAGACGGCTACGTCCTCGACTTCCAGTCCCGCAGCCGTCGCACGCGACTCCCCGGAGATCAGATCCGTCGCGTCGACGTCGCAGTCGTCGAGCGTCACTGTCGCCGGATTCGCCTCGAAGTTGAGAACGCAGACGTAGGTGTCGTCGAGTTCGCGGGCGAACGCGACCGCGCCGTCGGCGTCGGTCTCGTAGTCGATCCGTTCGAGCGTGCCTTCGTAGCCGAGTGCGGGGATCTCCGCACGGACGTCGAGCAGACGCTCGTAGTGGTCGGAGAACGCATCGCGGGCGTGCTCCCACGCGAGGGCGTCGCGGCGGCCGCGCTGGCCGAGTTCCTGGCCGCCGTAGAGCATCGGAACGCCGGGGAGCGTGACCAGCGCGCCCGCGGCGGCCATCGCGGCCTCGTCGCCACACTCGACGACGTACCGCGTTTCGTCGTGGTTCTCGATGTAGAGCATAAACGCCGCGTGCGGCGGGAAACCGACGCCGGCGCGCTGGTCGATCGCGTCGAGAATCGCTTCGGCGGGGGCGTCGCCGCGGCCGACCTGCCGCAGCGTGAAGTACAGCGTGGTGTCGAAGTGCATATCGAACATCCCGTCGTGGAAGTCCGCCACGTATGGGATGGTCTCGTCCAACAGCAGAAACTCGGAGTCGCGGGACTTTACCCGCTCGCGGAGTTCCCGCCAGAAAGTGTCGGGGACGGCCCAGGCCATATCGCACCGAAACCCGTCTGCGACCTCGAACCACGTGTCGACCGCGTCGAGGAGGTGCCGGCGGACCGAGAGGTTCGCGAAGTTCCAGTTGGCGATGTACTCCCAGTCGAAGTACGTCTCGGGCTCGCCGCTGTCCTGCCAGTCGTACCAGTCGTGGTACTCGGAGTCGGGGTTGCCGTAGGCGTCCTGAAAGAACGGGTGGTCCCGCGCGGAGTGGTTCAAGACGAGATCGAACAGGACCTTCATTCCGCGGTCGTGGGCGGCCGCGACGAACTGCTCGTAATCCTCGCGGTCGCCGAGGTCCTCGGCGATGCTGAAGAAGTCGGTGATGTTGTAGCCGTGCGGCGCGTGATCGTTCTCGAGCACCGGCGTGAGCCACAGGCAGTCGACGCCGAGGTCGGCGAGGTAATCGAGTCGGTCCTCGATGGCTTCGAAGACCGTCTCGGATTCGATCTCGGCTGGGTCACCCGCGAAACCCCGGACGTAGATCTCATACAGCGTGACGTCTTTCGCCCACTCCGGCGGGTCGTTCGGTCGGACGACCTCGAAGGCGTGTCGCTCCTCGACGGCGGTCCCCGAATCGGTGTCCCCGGCCTCGGCCGCTTGGGACTCCGACGAGAGCGTGATGGCGCGCCCCTCGCCGCTGCCGTCGGGGACGACCTCACGGCAGAATTCGATGGTATCGGGGACGCTGTAGGCCTCTGCGACCGCGACACCGTGGATCCGAACGCGGTCGCCGACTGCCGCGGTCGGGATCCGGAGTTCCCAGCCCTCCGTATCGATCTCGTTCTCGTCGACGTCGTCGCGGTCGTCGACGAGGAACTCGACGGCCATCTCCTCGCGGTCGACGTCGCTGTCGGGATGCGGTTGCGGGTCCGCGCGAACGACGAGTTCGCTTCCTTCGACGCTGCCTCTGAGTTGTATTCGCGGTCGGCCGCCGCCGCCGCTTCCGGATCGGGCCCCCGACCCTGATCCGGAGACGCCACCGCTCTCGCCAGGTCGCCGTCCAGACCCGCTCTGGAAGCCGCTCCAGCCACTCATACCGCTGGCACCGCTGACGCGGTCCACGGGAGCGAGCTCCCCCGGGAACGCGCGGATAGTGAGTCGGTGGATGCCGTCGGGCGCGTCGAGTTCGAGCTCGAACGTACCCGCAGCGTCGGGGACGAACTCGACGACCGGCTCGTCGTCGGGCAGTTCGGCCGTACTCGCCGCCGGCGCGCTCCGAACGCGCCAGCTGTACGTTGCCTCCGGGTCGGGGTCCCGAGGAGCGAGCTGGACGGATTCGCCGACCGCGACGAAGCGAGGGGGGCCTGGGTGTTGCATACTGATGTCAACGATTGCTCGGGACTTTGTCTTTGCCCCGCCCTCTGACGTCTGTTTTCATCGATTATTTCAAATTCCACCGGAGGAGTCACAACGGGGAGATATTCCCGGCGAACACCGTGAGTTTCCCGCCAATACTTATGTCGCGGGCACACTGGTGCGTGTGTATGAGACTTCGGACCGTGCTGAACGAGTACAAGCGCGACCGTGACGGGCGCTTTCCGGGGGAGTTGCCCACGACAAACGGCGCGTTCTCCGGGCACGGCGATCGGTTGGTCTACGTCGGGGCTGACGGCGCCCTCCGCGATTATTCCGCGGCGCTCTCGGGGCTGCACGGGATCGACCGATCCCGATTCGCGATCGAGGCGGACGGCGAGATACGCTGGTTCGACGAGCTCGAACGCGTGCGCCAGCACTACTATCGGGAGACGACCCTCGTCGAGACGGAGTACAACGCCGGTTCCTACACCGTCCACCAGTACGACCTAACGCTGGGTCGCGCACACGTCACCCACGTCGAACTCCGCGGAGCGATCCCGACCGACGCACACCTGACGGCCTTTCTGACACTCGCTCCCGAGAGCAGCGAGACGCAGGTCGGTCGCCTCATTCACGAGAGCGGCGGTCCGAACGACACCCAGGCCGTCGAGGTGTTCCACCGCGACGAGCACGATTACGTCACCGCTTCGACCGGCCTCGACGACGTCCGCGCACAGGTCCCCGAGCGATTCGAGGAGATGCTCTCCTCGGAGGCGTTCGAACTCCCCCGAGACGCCGTGCTCGAACGCTACGAGGACACACACCTCAGCGGCGACATCGTCGTCTCCGCGCCGCTCGAACGCGAAGACCGGGGCGTACAGACGACGCTCGTCACGCAGTTGTCGGATCACACCGAGGTCGACCGCGAGGATGCACTGGCGGACCTCCGGAACTGCGCGCTCGAACACGCCACGGCGGACGAAATTCGCGCTGCCGCCCGCGAACGTGCCGAGGTGGCGGTCCCCGAAGACGTGCCGAGACCGCGCACCGTCCGCGCCGATCTGCGGGCGCTCTCGCTGCTGACAGCGCCCTCCGGTGCGCACATCGCCGGGCCCGAGTTCGACCCCTTCTACACGCACTCGGGCGGCTACGGCTACACGTGGTTCCGCGACGAGGCCGAGTCCGCTCGGCACCTGCTGCGGAGCGACGAACTGCTCGACCTCAATCTGACAGAGCGGCTCTCGACCGTCGCCGCGTTCTTCTGTGACACCCAACTCGACGACGGCTCGTGGCCCCACCGGGTGTGGGCGATCGACGGATCGCTCGCGCCAGGGTGGGCGAACGCGCAGATCGAAGGATCGGACGCGCCCGAACACCAGGCCGACCAGACGGCGAGCGTCGTCAGCTACCTCGCGACACTCTTGACAGAGCGGCAGTCTGATCTCTCGGCGGCGCTCACCAATCGGATCGAGGGGACGATCGAAGCCGGCGTCGCCGCACTCGATGCAGACCTCGCAGACGACGGACTCCCACGGGAGTGTCAGAACGCCTGGGAGAATATGATCGGGCGGTTCGTCCACACGGCAGCGACCTTCCTGCACGCGTACGCGAGCGTCGCAGCGGCCCCGGTGGAGACCGACCTGGCGGTTCACGCCGAAGCGCAGGCCGACGCCGTCTTCGAGGGTCTCGATCTGCTCTGGGACGACGACTACGAGGTGTACGCGCTCCGACTCCGCGACGGGGACGGCGACCGCGACTCGCGGTTGGATTCGGGGTCGTTCGCGCTCGTCGAGGCGTTCGCCGCCTACGACGGCGTCGACGAACTCGACGAGATCCCGACGCAGACGCTCTCGCGGCTGGAGCGACATCTGCGAACGGCGTTCGAGGACCTCTATCGAGAGTCGGCGGGCGACGACGTCGCGGGCATCATCCGATTCGAGGGTGACTACTGGCGCAGCGCCGAACAGGACGACGAGAAGGTGTGGTCCGTCGCGACCGCGTGGGGCGCGAACGCCGCCGCGGAGTTCGCTGTCCTGCTGGACAACTACGGGCGGAAAACGGCGTCCGCGGACTTCTTCGAGTACGCGACAGAACTGTACCACCTGATCCGTCCGAACGGCCCGTTCTGTACGGGCGCCGGTTACCTGGCAGAGCAGGTGTTCGACGACGGCACGCCCGACAGCGCCACGCCGCTCGCGTGGTCGCACGCGATGCGCCTCCGCGCGACGGGCGTTCTCGAAGCCCACGACGCCCTGCCGGCCCCGAAGTCCGCGCCGTCGGGGCCGACGGGGCGGCCGCGCTGGACGACCGGCGAGAAGTACGGCGTCGGGACTGTCGCAGACCACACGTCCGAGGATCCCTCGCGCGTGTGGTTCACGCTGACCGAGGGGGCGTTGACGGAGGTTCGGTTCCCTCGCGTCGACCTGATGAATCTCCGCACGCTGGATCTCCTCGTCGTCGACGCCGCCCCCGACTCCGATTACACGGCCCGGACGTACAACGAGACGCGCCGCGACGACGAGGCCGACACGATCGATCGGCGCGTCGAGATCGTCGACGACGACGCGCTGTTGTTCCGGCACGTCGTCTCCGAGACCGGCGACGGCCGCGGTCACGAGTGGCGCCTGCACGCAGAGTACGTGACTGATCCCGAACACGACGCGCTGCTCGTCGACGTCGACTTCGAGGCCGACGACGACAACGAGTACGAACTGTACGCCATCGCGGACACCGCGCTCGCGAACACGGGGACGACCGACCGCGGGCTCCGGCTCGGGGGCCCGGACGGCTATCACCTGGTCGCCCGCGACGCCAGCGCGTACGATCAGCGCGGCGACGTCGAACCGCTCCTCATCGACGAGGACGGGACGGAGTACAGCGTCGCGGCCGCGATGGCGACCGCCGGCCGCTTCGAGTGGGCCACCGTCGGCGTCGCCGGCTCGAAGTACCTCAACGAGCTCTTTTCGGACGGGGCCGCGCCGACGCCACAAAACAGCGTCGACGACGAGAACGTCGTCCTCGTCGGCCGCCTCGGCGTCGGCGAGGGGGTCGCCGACCGGATCGCACTCGGATTCGCTGAAGACGCCGACACCGCGGCCGCACTCGGTGAGGCCGCGGGGGCGCTCAGCCGCGGCTACGAGACTGTCCGGCGTGACTACGTCGACTCCTGGGACGACTTCCTCGCGGACAAAGAGCTCCCGGCCTCCGTCGCAGACGACGACACGCTCGCGAATCAGTACAAGACGTGTCTGATGAGCCTGCGCGCCGTCGAGGACAAGACGTTCCTCGGGGCCGGGATCGCCTCACCGTCGGTGCCGTGGGGCGAGGCCGTCAGCGCCACCGAGGCGAAGGGCTACGGCTACAACTTCGTCTGGTCGCGCGACCTCTATCAGGTCTTCACCGTCTTCGAGGCGGTGGGCGACATCGAGACCGCACAGTTGGCGCTCGAGTACATCTACCGCTTCCAGCAGGACGAGCGGGGGTTCATCCCGCAGAACACCTACCTGAACGGGCGGACGCGCTGGGGCGGCGAGCAGATGGACAACATCTCGTTCCCGCAGGTGATGGCGTGGATGCTCCGCGAACACGGCGTCGACTTCGCCGATACGGAGTACGATTACGTCAACGTCAAACGCTCTGCTGACTACGTGGCCCGGAACGGCCCGCCGACCGCCCAAGAGCGCTGGGAGGAAGAAGCGGGCTACTCGCCGTCGTCGATCGCCGCCGAGATCGCCGGCCTCGGGTGCGCCGCCGACATCGCGATCCAGGAAGGACACGACGCCGACGCGCTCATCTGGCAGGCGCTCGCCGACGACTGGGCCGACCGCGTCGAGGAGTGGACCGCCACGGAGACGGGGACGAAACGCCACACGAACACGCCCTACTACGTCCGGATCACCCGCGACGGCGACCCCGACGTGGGGCACCTCCGGACGCTCGCGAACAACGGACCGACGCTCGACGAACGCGAGATCATCGACGCCGGCTTCCTCGAACTCACCCGATTGGGAATCAAGCCCGCAGACGACGAAACGGTTCGAAATTCGGTGACGGAAGTCGACGAGACGATCCGCGTGGATACGCCGCACGGTCCGGCGTTCTACCGGTACAACGGCGACGGCTACGGCGAGCGCGCGGTCGACGAGGAGGGCGCGCCGTGGTCGATCGAATCGAAGGGCAAAGGGCGACTCTGGCCGATCTTCACCGGCGAGCGCGGCGAGTACGAACTCCTCCACGGGCCGGACGAAGACGCGCTCGATCCCCGAAATCTCTTGGAGACGATGGCCGGCTTCGCCAACTCCGGCCGGATGCTCGCAGAGCAGGTCTGGGACCGCGAGCACAGCACGCAGTACAACTGGGCGTTCGGCGAAGGGACCGGCGCGGCGACGCCGCTGGCGTGGTCGATGGCGCAGTACGTCCGCCTCGCACACAGCATCGACGTCGGCGAACCGGTCGAGATGCCGTCGGTGCTCCGCGAGCGGTACGTCGAGGCCGAACTGCCGCCGGGGCCGCGGCTTCAGGTCAGCACGCGCTTTATGCGCGACGAGCTCGTCGTCTCGGGACGAACCGATGCGGCGATCGTAGCGATCAAGACGCCCTCGGAGACCGAAATCGTCGTGCCCGAGAAAGGGTCCTTCGAGGAGTCACTCGATATCGAGCACGGAGAGAACCAGATCACTGTCGCGGCCGCGACCGACGTCGATCTGAAGCAGGCGGGAACGAGCGTCACGCGGTTCACGCTCTGAACCGCGCTGTAGACGCAGAGTGTGACAGATCGTGCCCCTCACTTTGCCTCCGATCCAGCATAGACTACGTAATTCCGCTGTGAGCACGACGGCGGTAGTGTCCCGGATTCTCAGGCGGCCGGACGGAGGATCGTCGGGTTCCCCCGCCGAATCGCCCACGTCGCTTTTGTCTCGTCAGGTCATCTCTCCACTATGGCGACGTACTCTCGGCTGACACGCGTTTCCGCACCGCTTTCTGAGGTCTGGGACTTTCACTCGCGCGTCTCCGGACTGGAGGCGTTGACGCCGGGGTGGATGAACCTCCACATCGAGGCCGTCACCGGTCCCGACGGCGACCGCGATCCCGAGATTCTAGAGACGGGATCGGAGATCCAGATGTCGATGCGACCGTTCGGTGTCGGACCGCGACAGCGCTGGACGTCGGTGATCACCGACCGCGAGTCTACCGAGGAGCGGGCGATGTTCCGCGACGAGATGCGCGGCGGTCCGTTCGCGAAGTGGGTCCACACCCACCGGTTTATCGCCGACGGCGAGGAGACGATAATCGACGATCAGGTCGAGTACGAACTCCCGGGCGGTGGTCTCGGGCGGACCGCCTCGCCACTGGCCGTGGTCGGCTTCGAGCCGATGTTTCGGGGGCGACACCGGAAGACGAAGGAACGACTCGAGTAGGGGCGACGGGCACCGAAAGCACTTATCGGTCGCCCGGGCAGTTGACAGTATGTCAGGCCCTCCACCTGTTGACGCGTCGGATATCCCCGCCCGACCCGTGACCGGGCCCCCAAAGCGGAACGAGAGCGACGCAAACAGCGACAGCACCGCGGATGGTAACGCGGACGCAGGCAGCGACAGGAACGCCGACGACAGCAACGCCGACGACAGCAACGCGGCCGCGGACGCAGACAGCACCCCGGACAGTGGCCGGCCCACTCGACGCCGGGTCCTCGCGAGCGTCGCAGCCGTCGGCACAGGCCTCCCTCTCGCGGGATGCGGCGGCATCGACACGCCCGGGACCGACACCGAAACCGAGGGCGATACGGCTACCGAGACGGCGTCGTCGCCGACGGACGCAGCTCCCGACCGCGGTCCGGCACCGTCGGAGATCGGGCCGTGGCCGCAGGCCCGCGGTGACGCGGCGAACTCCGGCGTCGCGGCCGGCACCGGACCGCTCAGTTCGCCGAGCGTCCGGTGGACCACGGCGAGCGCCGGAACGATCGGCGCGGCGGTTGGCGTGAGTGGCGAAGCAGACAGTTCAGCAGACCACACTGGCGCGTACGTCGTCGCCGAAGACGGACGCGTCGCCGCCGTCGACGCGGCGGGCGAGGAACGCTGGACGGCCACTGTCGACGCGGCGCAGTTTCCGCCGGCCGTCGAGTCGGGTCGCGTCGTCGTCCCGGAACGCGAGCGCCTCGTCGTGCTCGACGCCGCAACCGGAGAGCGACAGCGAACGATCGACCTCCCCGGCGGGATCCTCTACGCGCCGACAGTCGTCGGGTCGCACGCGTTCGTCGGCACGTTCTCCGGCGGTGTCGTCGCAGTCGATCTCGCGACGGGCGAGACGCGCTGGCAGGCGGGCGAGCCGAGTCGTTCGTACCCGCCAGTCGTCGCCGACGGCGTCGCCTACGTCACGGCGCGGCGGTGGGAGACCGACGAGAGTGGCGAGCGCGAAAGCGGCGCGTCCGACGATACCGGCGTGTTCGCCGCACTCGACACCGAGACGGGCGATCGACGCTGGGCGGTGCCTCTCGACGGCAACCCGACCGCGCCCCCGGGCTATCACGACGGCGTCGTCTACTGTGGGACACACCGGGGCCACGTGTATGCGGTGGACGCGGCGACAGGTGAGACGCGCTGGCGCGAGACCGTCGGCGACTGGGTGACTCGCGGCCCGACGGCCGCCGCGGACGGCGTGTACGTCGTGGTCCTCGGGGAGGGCCCGGTCAAGCTATCGCACGACGGGAGCGTACTGTGGCGCTCGACGATCGACGCCGGGACGAACCCAGTCCTCGGATCCGGCGTCGCTCTGTTCGGAACGAACGAGGGCGTCGTCGCGCTCGGACGTGACGACGGCGAGGTCCGCTGGCGCGGTGAGACGGACGCGCCCGTCCGGTTCGACGCCCAGGTCGCCGACGGCGTCGCGTACGGAGGCGATCAGTACGGCACGGTCGGCGCGTTCGACGTCGCCACGGGCGATCGGCGGTGGGAGTTCCCGTTCCGTCCGAAGACGATGCCAGGGCCGGTGGTCGGGCCGCGAACGGTGGCCGGCGGGAACAGGGACGGCGGCACGTACGATCTCCTCGCGACGGACGGGCTCGAACTGTCCCACATCGGAAGCGTCGGCGGACCGAGCCTCACGCCGGTGTTTCTCGGCGACGGGTCGGGGTCGTCGCGCGAGACGTTGCTCAGCGGCAGCGGAGACGGTGTTTTCAATCGCGTGCGAACGATCGACTACGGCGACTCGCCGACGACTGATCTTCGGCCCACCCCGACGCCGACCGCGACGCCGGGGCCGGACGAACCGACGGCGACGCGGACGCCACACGTCGACTTTCCGCAACCCGAGCAGCTCTGGGGCACGTCACTGGACGTCGATCCGCGCTCGCCGCTGACCTACGCCGACGGCGTCGCGTACGTCGGAACGGCAGAGGGGATCGCCGCCGTCGACGCACGTGACGGCGATCTGCGCCTCAAGCGCGATCTGGGGGCGGCGGTGAGCGGTGCCCCCGCAGTACAAAACGATCGGCTGTTCGTCGCGACGCAGTGTGGCCGACTGATCGCGCTCGGGATCGGCGGCGCCGGCGACAGCAACCCCGCTGAAGCGAGCGTACAGTGGGAGGTGTCGTTCGACGCGCCCGTCAGATCGGGGCCCGCCGTCGCCAACGGCGCGGTGGTCGTCGCCACCGAGTCCGGACGCGTGGCGTCGTACACAGTCGGCGGTGATCGGCGCTGGGAACGGACGCTCGACGGCGAGATGTACGGCGGAGCGGCGGCGACGAGCGAGCGCGTGTTCCTCGGCACGAGCACCGGCGAGGTGGTCGCGCTCGAACGGAGCGACGGCTCCATAGCGTGGCGTGCATCGGCCGAGGGCGCAGTGCACGCGACACCCGCCGTGGGTGGAGGAGGCGACGACGAGCGGGAAACCGTCTACGTGGGAGATCACGCGGGGACGGTCTCGGCGTTCGCGGGGGGTTCCGGCGACGTTCGCTGGCGGCTGTCGCTCGGACAGTGGGTCGACGCCCCGCCGGCGATCGGCCACGGCGCGGTGTTCGTCGCCGACCAGACAGGCCGCGTGTATGCCGTCGTCGGGTGACTTCGATCGAGGGGTCCGGGGGAAGCATCCCGATCTCAGGCGTCGTCGTCGCGCAAGTCGCCGAAGACTTCCTCGGCGGTAGAGGGCGTGTCGAAGTCGTGGTAGTGTTCGCCCTTCTCTTTGGTGAGGATATTCAGCGCGGCGGCGGCGCCGTCGCCGGCGGAGATGACGGCCTGCCACTCCTCGGCGCGGATCATCCCGCCGGTCGCATAGGCATCTTCCACGCTCGTCTCCATCGTCACGTCGACAGCGACAGTGCTGTCGTCGTCGAAGTCACAGCCGAGCGACTCCGCCAGGTCGCGGTTCGCGCCGGTCGCGAGCACGAGGTAGTCGGCCTCGTGGTCGTCGCCGCCCGCGGTGACGACGAAGCCGTCGTCGGTCGCGTCCACGTCATCGACTTCGACGTCCTGGTGGCGCTCGGCCCCGAAATCGTCGGCCTGCTGGCGCGCGGTCTGCATATATGCGCTGCCGTCGAGCGAGCCGATACCGGGGTAGTTGAACAGGTGCGCCTTGTGCATCCACGTCTCGTCGGTGTCGAAGACGAGCGCGTCGAGACCGTTCTTTGCCGCGAAGAGGGCTGCCGAGAGGCCGGCGGGACCGCCGCCCACGATGGCTACTCGTGTCATCAGTACTGAATACAGTCTCGTCCCCGTTGAGTGTTCGGGCTAGCGTTGCGAGCACCTCGTCGCGGGCAGGGACAGCGCGATGGGGCGAAGTGTGGCGTAGCCAGCTGATTAGGACGGCGTCGGGAGCAGTTCGCGCCACTCATCGGGCAACGGGGCCGCCGAGCCAGTCTCCGGGTCGACGACGACCTGCACCGACGAGCCGGTGGCTGCGACCTCACCCTCGAAGGAGAGTTCGTAGGTGGTCTCGAAGGAGGTACGGCCCACATCGCTTACGTCCAGCGCGACGTCGACGGTGCCGATGTCGTCGATGGGGGTGCGATAGTCCATTTCTAGATGGGCCACCACGATGCTGAGGTCGCTCAGACCTTCACCGAGAATCTCCTCGAAGAACTTCACGCGGCACTGTTCGCAGTACGTCGCGTACACGACGTTGTTGACGTGGCCGACGGCGTCGAGGTCGCGGAAGCGGACTTCGTGCGTCGTTACGTAGGGGTATTCGAGAGGTGAGGACATACCACACCGCTCGGAGGCGGCGAACGATAAATGCCCGGTCGGTCGGCGCGCACTCGGATCGGTCTCGGAGGGGAACTCGGCGCGTCGGTGCACCAATCGCACCGGTGCGTCAGTGCATCGGTCGTACCGGTCCGTCAAGGTCTGCGGGGTCCGCGGATCGGGTGACAGTCGCGCGGCGCTCGGGGAGTTCGAACGCGCGCCAGACGTTCGAGCGAACGCCGACGCGGGTCATTGTCAGCGGGACGGTCGTACCGGACGGGAGCGCTGCGAGTCGCCGGCGGAGTTCGGGGCACGCGTATTCGGTGAGGTGTCGCGTCTCGTTCGTCTCGCACACCTCGACGGTCATCGCGCCGTGGTCGTTCATCGGGCGGCGTACGACCACGCGGGTGGGGGATGGGGGCGCAGGCATCGAGTAGTCCCAACGGGCTTCACTCAGATAAACTGTTATATTTTCAATACAACTGGCTACTAGCAGCTACGTAGTTTCGGTAGCCGACGAGAGAGAAGCGTCGATCAGCAGTGACTCGCCGCGTTCCCGACGGCCGGCGTGGTGACTTCGGCCTCGATGAGCACCGACCCCTGACTGTCGTCGGGCCGGTGGACCATTCGATACACCTCACCTTCGCAGGCGGGATTGAGTGCCGAATCGCTGCCGTAGCCGTCGATGTGTGCGTAGTCGCCGGCCGTGAGCGGACCTGACGTCGTCCAGACCTGGTCCCAGCGAATCAGATTCCCATCGCTATCGACGACGTAGAAATCTTCGCCGGGTTCGATACGTCCCTGCGTCAGGGTGATGGTCACGTAGGGCCGATCGTTCGTATTTCCGGAGCCGTCAGCCACGTGATCCGTCTCGTAGCCGTACTGCGGCGATGGGTCGTTGGGAGAGTCGATCCCGATCGCGAGCGTTCCGAGAATGACGGCGAGGGCGGCGAGGATGGCAAGCATCAGGACAGCGCCAACAACCGGAGAGACGCCACGTCGGTCCAACGAGAGACAGGACCGCATTGTGAAACGCTTCTCCGCGGGCGTATTGTATCTTACTGCGTCCGCGCCGCGGTTCTGTCGAGCCAACCCCCACGGAATATGTAAACCTTACTTTTAATCATTTGGTATCTGATTACTACTGTGAGATGTACGAAAACATCCTCATTCCGACGGACGGGAGCGAACAGGCGGGCAACGCGGTCGAGGAGGGCATCAGACTGGCGAACGAACTGGACGCGACAGTTCACGCGCTCCACGTCGTCGACGAGTTCGAAGCCAAGATCGTTCCGATCACCGAAGCCGAGGACGAAAAACGCGAGGAGTACCTCGAACACGGCGAAGCGATCACCGACGAGGTAGCACAGTTGGCCGAGGAGGCGGGACTCGACTGTGTGACTGCCGTCCGAACCGGGATGGCCCACAAAGAGATCGAGCGCTACGTCGACGAGAACGACATCGACATCGTCGTGATCGGCTCGCGTGGACTGGGCGCAGTCGAAGAGATGTTACTCGGGAGTACCGCGGACAAAGTCGTCCGGATCGTCGACAAGCCCGTAACCGTCGTCTACAAACGACCCGCTGAGACTGTCCAGTGGATGTTGCCCTCTGCGGAGGATACGATTCACCGTTGAGACGACAGGACGAGGCGCCCAAGGATGAGGATCGAGACCGGCTACCCGAGTCGAGAGGAGGTCCTGACGTCGGTGCGCCAGCGCTGGGTCCGTCGTAGTCGAGACGTGTTTCACTGACGCAGTTGGTATCGGAAAGTGTTAGCGAAACCACAGTAATTATCCATAGCCGAGTTGTACATCGGTTGTCGTGACTGATAACGAAAATCGGACAGGGGGAACTTCGGGTCGCGAGGGCCGATCGTATCAGGTGACCGGGCCGGAGTCATCCGACAACCCGATCGATCCGGCGGTCCTCGATCGTGATTCCGTGTTTTCGATTCTGAATGATTGACGCCGGCGATACGTGCTCTACGCGCTCGCGGAGAGTCCCGAGTGGACGCTCCAGGAGTTGGCGACGCGACTCGTCGCCTGGGAAGAAGGCGTCAAGGACGACGACGTCGGGCCGAACTGTCGCGAGCGGCGGTACATCTCGCTGTATCACACCCACGTCCCGAAACTCGACGACGAAGGCGTCGTCGAGTTCGACGCGGACACCGAACGCATCACGACCGGTGAGCGCGCTGCGGAGGTAATCGAGTTTCTGGCGGCTATTGAGTGAGGGGCGAGCGGACACCGGGACCGGTCCGCCCGTGAGCTGTCGTTGTGCCTGCGTGCCGTTCACCCGTGTGGTCGACATCGTCGTTTTCGACGTACTCGAAGTGTTGTTCGAGCGCTGCTAATCGTCGCGTCTAGCGTTCGGTTTCGAGACGTTCGCTCACGCTACAGCCGCAGCCACGTATACAAGCCTGATTGCAATAAGAAAAGTTCATTTTGTCCCGTCTTTGAAAACGGTATAATGCGATACCGTCTACTGATACTAGTCGGGTTGATTCTGTTCAGCCCGGTCGCCACCGCAGCGAATCCGGCGCAACCGCAAGCTTCAGTGGGAGATTCGGTCGTTTTCGACCAAAGCACGACGACTACCACCTCACCTACGACGACCGAGACGACGACCACAGCGACAACGAGTACGACATCGACGAGTACCACCTCGTCCACCACGACCGAGACGACGACCACAGCGACAACGAGTACGACGCCGACAGATACCGCAACACCGACGCCTACACCGACTCCAACATCTACACCAACATCTACACCAACAGCAACGCCTACCCCGACGCCGAGTGAGAGTACTTGCGAGCTTCCGATCACGGAGACAGACGTCACGGGCCACACCGTGACGATCGAAGAACCGCCGACGCGGGTCGTCACGCTCAACCCGAGTGCCGCCCAGACGATGTGGGAGATCGGAGCCAAAGATCGGGTTGTCGGCGTCTCACAGTATGCGACCTATCTCGACGGGGCTGACGAGAAAGTGAACGTCTCCGGCGCAGGTGGCCCAAGCGTCGAGAAAGTGATCGATGCCGAGCCGGACCTGGTGCTCGTGCCGAACACGACGCACTCGTACACGCCCGACCGTATTCAGCAGATACGCGACGCAAACATCCCCGTATACGTGTTCGGGACAGGGACCTCTCTCGAATTCGTCGCTAACAAGACCGAGACCACTGGTCGTCTGGTCGGCGAGTGCAGTGCTGGCCGCGCCCGAGCCGACGAGATGCGACGTTCCATCAAGGATATCGAGTCGGCACTCGCGGACGAATCGACACCCGTCGGGCTCAATGTCTTCTACGGGTACACCTCCGGTGCCAATACCTTCATCGGGAGCGTGATGGAGACGGGCGGCCTGGTGAACGGTGCCGCAGAGGAAGGAATCACCGGGTTCCGAGCGATCAACGACGAGACTGTCGTCAAGATCAACCCGGATTGGATCGTCACGCCGTCAGGCGTCCCCGTTCCCAAAAATCCGGCGTACAACTCGACGACAGCCGTGAAAAAAGACCAGATAATCAGTGTAAACACGAACTATCTACAGCAACCCGCGCCCCGGGTCATACAGGCCGTAGAAGTGGTTCTGCCTTGTTGAACGCAAGACAGCGTCGGGGTAGGGTCGATTGTTCGTAGTCTCACGCCGTCAGAAGCGCGTACGTGAGGTCAGATGATGCAATAGCTGTCACTC
>Ga0207719_100202_pt1 | contig 46734 bp, 48 predicted proteins | sample A23P1SouthBayCA_2_FD_187279 | JGI IMG/M metagenome (GOLD analysis project Ga0207719, IMG submission 187279) | Aerobic enrichment media microbial communities from Eden Landing Ponds, California, USA - A23 P3 (3) (SPAdes) | ecosystem: Environmental > Aquatic > Marine > Unclassified | place... | reverse complement strand
CCAGGCGGCGCGGGACCTCGGCGCGGCCGGTCTCGGCGGCGCGTCCTCGGAACTCGTCGCGAAGGGCGGCCTCGGTGCACGGATCGAACTGGAACGCGTCCACCAGCGCGAACCGAATATGAATCCGCTGGAGATCGTCCTCGCGGAGTCCCAAGAGCGGATGTGCTACGAGGTCCGTCCCGAGGACGTCGACGACGTCGCCGCGATTGCCGAGAAGTACGATCTCGGCTGCTCGGTCATCGGCGAAGTGACCGATGGCAACTACGTTTGCACGTTCGAGGGCGAGACGGTCGTCGACGTGCCCGCGGAGTTCCTCGCAGACGGCGCACCGATGAACGACCTCGACACCGTCGAACCCGAACAGCCGGAACGCGACCGGCCGGATGTCGATCTCGCGTCGGCGTTCGAGGCGGTCGTCAGCGCACCCAATACGGCCTCGAAACGGTGGGTCTACCGGCAGTACGACCACGAGGTCGGCGCGCGGACCGCGCTCCGCCCCGGTGACGACGCCGCGGTGATGGCGATCCGCGAAGCGGGAACGGGGCTGGCGATCTCCTCGGGCGCGGTGCCCGCGTGGACGGACTGCGCGCCCTACGACGGGGCTCGCGCCGTCGCCTTAGAGAACGCGACGAACCTCGCGGCGAAGGGCGCGACGCCGCTCGCCGCGGTCGATTGTCTGAACGGTGGCAACCCCGAGAAACCCGACGTGTACGGTCGCTTCACTGCGATCGTCGACGGGCTCGCGGATATGTGTCGCGACCTCTCGGTGCCGGTCGTCGGGGGGAACGTCTCGCTGTACAACGACTCGGTCGCGGGACCGATTCCGCCGACACCGACGCTCGCGATGGTCGGCGCAAAGGCGGGCTACGACGCACCGGAAGCCGCGCTCGACGGCGCGGGGACCCTCCTCCTCGTCGGCGAGGGCAGCGACGCGCTCGGCGGGTCGGAGCTGCTCGCGCAAGTCGGTGGCTCCGATCAGTTCCCGACACTGCCCGCGAACGCCAGCGACGTCGTCGCGACGCTCGCGGAAGTCGCGGACGACGACGCGACGCTCGCAGTACACGACGTGAGCAACGGCGGACTCGCGGTCACCCTCGCGGAGATGGTCACCGAAGATGTCGGCGCCGACGTCGCAGTCGACGATCTCGTCACGCTCTTCGAGGAGACCCCCGGCCGCGCGGTCGTCGAGACGACCGACCCCGACGCCGTCGAAGCCGCCTTCGAGGACGTCGCGCCGGTTCGGACACTGGGCGAGGCGACGCCGGACGGAACGCTCTCGCTTTCGGTCGGCGGCGACAGCCTGGCTGTCGAGGCCGCAGAAATCGCGTCGCTTCGCGACGTCCTCGAAGCGGAACTCGACTGAGACAGCGCGAAAACGGCGGTTCTTTTCGTCGCTCGAACGCGACGCGACTAGACGAACAGCGGGACGCCGAACACGACCGCGAGGCCGACGACGAGAACCACGAGGCCCGTCGTGACCTGACTCATTCCGAACTCCTGCATCGGCGAGGTGACGCGTCCGTCCTCGTCTGCACCGTCGTGATGGTCGTCGTGGTCTGTCATACCTACGGTGTGGACTGTCCTCTATAAAATCCTCCCGGAATGGCCGCTCGACCGGGCGACAGTATAACTTATCGGGACGTCTCGCGGGCGTATGGACCGCGAGCAGCCCGACAAGTCGACGTCGACGAGATCACCGGGCGTAGTGGATGGCACGCACGGCCCCGAGTCCGGTTCAGAGGGCAGCGAGGAACAGGACGAACCGGAGACGCTACCGAACGGGGAGGTCCGACGCTGGTGGAAGGAAGCGGTCGTCTATCAGATCTACCCACGGTCGTTCAACGACGCGAACGGCGACGGGATCGGTGACCTCCCGGGAATTAGTTCGAAGGTCGAGTACCTCGACGACCTCGGCGTCGACGTCGTCTGGCTCAATCCGGTCTACGAGTCGCCGAACGCGGACAACGGCTACGACGTCTCGGATTACCGCGCGATTATGGACGAGTTCGGTACGATGACCGACTGGGAAGCACTCCTCGCAGAACTCCACAGTCGCGACATCAGGCTCGTGATGGATCTCGTCGCGAATCACACCTCAGACGAGCACGAGTGGTTCCAGCGTTCACGGCGATCCAAAGACAGCGAGTACCGCGAGTGGTACTTCTGGCGCGAGGGACACGACTCCGAGGAGGTGCCGTGGAGTGCCAGCGACGGACCATCCGGGGAGGCCCCACCGAACGACTGGCAGTCGTTCTTCGGCGGCCCCGCGTGGACCTACGACGAGGCGACCGGCGAGTGGTATCTCCACCTGTTCGACGAGAAGCAACCGGACCTCAACTGGGAGACAGAAGCAGTTCGCGAGGCAGTGTTCGAGACGATGGAGTGGTGGCTCGAGAAGGGCGTCGACGGGTTCCGGATGGACGTCATCAACCTCGTCTCGAAGCCGCCGGGACTGCCCTCCACGGACCCCGAACGCGGCATCGACACGGTCGATCGAGTCACACAGGGGCCACGCGTCCACGAGTACCTCCAAGAGATGCGCGAGAAGGTGCTCTCACCGGACCTTCTCACCGTCGGCGAGATGACTGGCTGGCAGATGCCAATGGAGCACGCGCGTCAGTACGTCGGCCAGGGGCCTGACCGCGACGGGCTCTCGATGCTGTTTCACTTCGAACATATGCGTCTCGGACGTGGGGAACAGATCTGGGAGACGCGCCAGTGGAGCCTCACCGATTTGAAGGCCATCTTCGATCGGTGGCAGTCCGGGCTCGCAGACGAAGGATGGAACGCGCTGTACTTCAGCAATCACGACCAGCCGCGGGCGGTCTCGCGGTTCGGCGACGACGGCGAGTTCCGGCGAGAATCGGCGACGCTGCTCGCGACGCTGCTTCACACGCTCCGGGGGACGCCGTACATCTACCAGGGCCAGGAGCTCGGAATGACGAACGCCCCGTTCGAGTCGCTATCGGAGTTCCGCGACGTCGAGACTCGAAATCCGGTCCGGCGAGCGATAGAACGCGGTGAAATCGAGTCTTTCGACGCGGTGGCAGACGAGGTCAGGGCGAACAGCCGAGACAACGCACGGACGCCGATGCAGTGGTCCGACGACACCTACGCCGGGTTCACCGATGCCGACGCCGAGCCGTGGATCAAGGTGAATCCGAACTACGAGGAGATCAACGTCGCCGCACAGCGCGAGGACCCGCAGTCGGTCTGGCACTACTACCGGCGACTGATCGCACTCAGAGACGAACACGACGTGATGATGTACGGCGACTACGACCCGTTCTTGCAGGAGCACGAGTCCGTCTGGACGTACACCCGGACACTCGGCGACGTCACGTGGTTCGTCGTGCTCAACGTCTCCGGGACGGCGACGACCGTCGAAACGCCGATAGAGATCACAGCAGACGCAGATCCGGGCGTGGTGATCGCGAACTACCCCGAGGAGCCGGGTGCGAGCGAGGAGCTATCCGGCGGTACGTTGGAGTTGCGTCCGTGGGAAGCCCGCGTCTACGATCTATAGCTGCGAGAGCAGGGCGAACAGGCGACACGTGAGCGTCGCGGCGCGGTGTGTCGCACATCCGCGTGTCGCGCCGCGGCCGGGGTCAAATCACGGGGAGGCTGGCCCCGGCATTGTATATAAACTCGTGGGCGCGTTCGTCGCCGTTTCACGACCGCGACGTTCGGACCCGCCCGTAGCCGAAACCATCAAGCGGGTGATCCGCGAACCATCCCGTAACGAATGCTCACGAAGCGGATCATCCCCTGCATCGACGTCGACCTCGACGACGACGGGAACCCGGCGGTCTACACCGGCGTCAACTTCGAGGACCTGAAGTACACGGGCGATCCCGTCGAGATGGCCAAGCGATACAACGAGGCAGGCGCCGACGAGTTCGTCTTCCTCGACATCACCGCCTCGGCGAAGGGCCGCGAGACGATGCTCGACACCGTCTCGCAGGTCGCCGACGAGGTGTTCATCCCGCTCACGGTCGGCGGCGGGATCCGCACCCGCGAGGACATCAAAGAGACGCTCCGCGCGGGCGCGGACAAGGTCTCGATCAACACGGCGGCGCTGGAGAACCCCGATCTGATCGACGAGGGCGCACGAGCCTTCGGCTCGCAGTGCATCGTCATCTCCGTCGACGCGAAGCGGCGGTTCGACGAGGGCGGCGAACACTACGTCGAGATCGACGGCGAGTCCTGCTGGTTCGAGTGCACGGTGAAAGGCGGTCGCGAAGGCACCGGCGTCGACGTCGTCGAGTGGGCCAGCGAGGCCGAATCCCGCGGTGCGGGCGAGTTGTTCGTCAACTCCATCGACGCCGACGGGACGAAAGACGGCTACGACATCCCGCTGACGAAGGCTGTCTGTGACACCGTCTCGACGCCCGTGATCGCCTCCTCGGGCTGTGGTAGCCCCGAGGATATGTACGAAGTTTTCACCGAGGCGGACGCCGACGCCGGCCTCGCGGCGTCGATCTTCCACTTCGACGAGTACAGCATCCAGGACGTCAAAGAGTATCTCGACGAGCGCGACGTCCCGGTTCGGCTGTAGTCCGACGTCACCCGCGGCGGGGCAGTCCGTCGAGTTCGATTACTGGGCGGCTTCGAACGCCGCAGAGAAGTCTTCGACCGTCGTCTGCACGTTGCGAGAGGCGTCGCCGAGTGCGTCGAGCGGATCGACGCCGGCCTCCGTCTTGATCGAGAGGATCGGTTCGGTCTGTCCGCCCGACTGCTCGGGGTTCACGTCGTAGGTCGCGGCGGCGACGCCCTCGGTCTCCAAGAGCGCGCCCTTGATCACGTTCATAAACGTGTGGTCCTCGCCCGCGACCTCGATGCGGAGTTCCTCGTCCGTCTTGTCGATGACCCGCAGTTCCATACCCGCTCTTTGCCCACGGCGGCGTTTCAGTATTTCGTATTCGGGAACAGGGCCGCGACGTCGGGATCCGTCTCGACCAGCCGGTATTCGGAGCCGTCGCGTTCGACGACGCCGGCGTGTTCGAGGTGATCGAGGTGCGCGAACGCCTCGCCCGGACCGTGGAGAATGTGGATGTCTTCGAGTTCGCCGAACAGGTGCGCGCTGACCGTCCAGGCGTCCGTCGGGCCGTGCTCTCGAAGCGTCTCGACGACCCGCCTCGTCCGTTCGAGGTGGTGCTCGCGAATGACGCGCGCCCGTCCGGACGGATCCTCGATCGGTTCGCGGTGGCCCGGCCAGGCGTAATCGAAGTCGCGGGCGATGAGTCGATCCAGACTGTCGATGTAGTGTTCTAGCGGGCGGTCCAATCGGAGGTCCGCGCCGCCGACGTTCGGCGTGTACTGGGGGAGAATCGCGTCGCCGACGAACGCCTCCGAACGCGGCTCTGAGACCGGACCCGTGCCCTCGTCCGCGTCTCGTTCGAACGTAAACGCGATCTGTCCGGCGGCGTGTCCGGGGAGGTGAAACACGGTCAGTTCCCCGTTACCGGCGGCGACCTGGTCACCGTCCGCGAGCGGTTCGACGTCGGCCGGATCGCCCGCCACGTCTTCGAAGGCTGACTGGACCGCAACGAGTTCCTCGCGCTTGTCTTTCGGGATTCCCCACTGCGTGAATCGTTCCTCGCGGAGCGCCCGCAGTTCGGCGAGCGCGTCGTCGTCGCCCGCGATTAGCGGGAGATCGTCTTCGTGAGCGAAGACCGTCGCACCGGACTCCGCTTGCAGTTCGCCCGCGAGGCCGGTGTGATCGGAGTGCCAGTGCGTGAGGAGAATCCGATCGAGATCGGGGACCGACACGTCCGCAGCCGAGAGCCCGTCGAGGAGGTCCGCGCGGACGTTCGCAGTCGACGCACCGACGTCGACCAGCGTGGTTACGTCTCCATCGAGCAGATAGGCGTTGTTCTCTCCCTCGAAAACGGTGTTGCCGAGCGAGATTCGGGTGACGTCCATACCCTCAGGCACCGTGCGGACGACAATGAGGGTTACCATACCACGGGTACGACGACGGCAGTCGGCTCCGACGCGTCGGTACATTCAATTCGATCGGTATCAAACGGCGCGATCAGGGGATGGAGGACTTCTACGATCTGCTGGAGGTGTCCGAAGACGCCTCGACCGACGAGATCGATCGCGCGTGGCGACAGAAAGTCCGGACGTACCACCCGGACGTCAACGACGACACGCGGGCGAACGCGCAGTTCAAGACGCTCAAGACGGCCCACGAGGTGCTCTCAGACGAGACCAAACGAGCGGCCTACGACCGGATGGGACACGCGAAGTACGTCCGAAAGCGGCTCGACGGCCTCCCGACGAAGATGGGACCCGGGTCGGCTGGCGGACAGCGGAGCGGCCGCGCGACCGGCACGTCGGAGAACACAGCCAGCACTGACAGGACGGCACAGTCCGACACCCAGCGTTCGTCGTCCACGAGTACGAGTCGGAGCACGAGTGGGTCGAGCCGGTTCGGCCGGAAGCGGCGGGCAAACCGTGACAGCGGGCGGGAGACTGGCAACCGCACGACCCGAACGTCGACAGCCAGCGGGAATCGATCGAGCGCGTCGCGATCGCAGTCGAGGACGTCCCGATCGACCGGTGGAAGGCAGTCGTCGGCGACGACCGGGCGCAGTGGCTCTCGTACCACGAGCAGTGCCAGCGAGTCGGCGAGGGCAACCGCGGACGCGACGACGTCGGCGGGGGATGCGTCGCGGAGTTTCGGAAGCCCGTTGCTGTACGGTTGGTTCGGCGTGTTGTGTGCCGCAGTGCTCTACCTCGTGGGACTGTGGCAGTACGTCGATGCGAATGTGGCGGCGGTCGCGAACTTCCGCTCGGCAGTCACCGTGGATCCGATCGGGGCGCTGACCACGGCCCAGACACTTACCGCGCCGGGGACGTTCGTTCTCAGCACGGCGACAGTCGACGTGCCACTCACGCTGCTCCTCCCGGTGGGCGTCGGCGCGCTGGCGCTCGTGCTTACGGCGGTCGTGCTCTCGTTCGGACGCGGGACCGCGTATCTCTATCTGCTCGGGAGTCTCGCACCGCTGGCTGGTCTCGGAGTCGGCCCGGTCGTCACCGTTCCGGACGGTGCCGTGCTCGCCTTATTGGTCGTCCTTCCTATCGGCGCGAGCGTCGTCTTTCTCGCCGACGTCGGCCGAGTGCTGTTTGCCGGACAATAGCGCCGCTGGCAGGGTTCTGTGCTGGAAAGGAAGCGGGGCCGCATCGGGCGGACCCCTGACTGACCAAGCCACTGCGAAGAGCACCAGTCTCGCAGGTCCTTACGTGACGCGCCCGGTATCAACCACGCGCGTCGAGAGACTGTTGAACGCTTGCATTCAAAAATCACCCGGATGGTGCCAATATCCACCGCCCGACCACGGATGAGCAGACATACATATGGAAATATTCGAATTTGGTTCTGGAAAGCTTAAATATGTATTCTCGCGTGAGTCATCGCCGTATGATTCGAGACTATCCGGATAAATTATTGAAAATTCTAACAGGCCGGGGATCCGGACCTCACTAACGAGAGCAGCGTCGTCTGGGATTCGAGACGGCTGTGTCGAGGTCGGTGCCGACGTCAGCGGACCAGATACGGATCGTTGCCCGCACTGAATCGACCGAGATCGGCCTCCCGACGGAAGTCCGTCGAACGGAGCGTATCGAGCGCTTCGACGAGTCGGTCGTGATGGGTGTCGTCCCACTCGGCGGGGTCTTTGATCGGAAGCACGAGGAAGCCGCTGCCGCGCAGTTCGCTCCCGTGGAGGGCCTCCATCTCGATGTCTGTCTTCCACGCCTGCGCGGTGTACGTTTCGAGGACGTGTGCGGTCGCGCGCGCGCCGACCGGGAGGAGGACGTGCGCCGCGATCGCGCGTAGCTCGGCGTCGAAGAAGCGTTCTAGATCGTCGTACGACGACGGTGTCGGTTCCCCGTCGTCGGGCGCACACATATGCAGGTACGAAAAGTACGTCTTCGTCGGCTCCGGTTCGACGCCCGTCGTGGTCAGCAGTCCGGCATCGGCCAGCGCGGCCTGCAGTCGGCGGCCCGCGTCGTTGGTGAACGGAACGCCGGTATCGAGACCGCCGTGAACGCCGGGGTGGTCGCCGACGACGTGGAAATCTGCGTTGGCGTCGCCGTACCCAGGGACGAAGCGCTCACAGGGGGGTCGCATATCGAAGGGGTTGCTCGTTCTGTCGGTGACGTTCTCCACGATGGATCAGATAGCGGCGAGTCCGTTAAAATGGAACCGATTCGGTGTCTAGAGTTCGACGCCGGACGGGATCAGACTGTGAGACCTGAGGAGATTCCCGTCGGCGTCGTAGACGAGGAACGTCTGTTTCTCGTAGACGACGACGTTCTCGCCGTCGATGCTCACCTCGACTCGATATCGCCCGTCCTCGGAGTCGGCCGTGTCGCGGCCATACTCGCGAGCGGCGCGGATGAACGTGAGAACGTCGTCCGCCGACTCGTTGAGCTCGAGGACGAAGTCGCCCGTAATTCGGTTTGTCACGCTGACGACGCCAGCAGCACCTGGCTCGTCGAGCGGATCTTGCAGCCGAAACGCAACGTCCGTTTCACTGGCGTCGAGATACGTACCGTCCGGATCGGAGAGCCGTCGCTCTAGCACGTCTTTCGGCCCGTGAAACGCGATGCGGACCAGCGGCTTCTTGGGGTCGCCACCGTTCTCGACCCAGTCGATGTTTTCTACGTCCAACTCGAAGTAGTCCCGCCTCATTCCCTACATTCCGGTTAGTCGTCATCGTGTATGAACGTAACGCCCGCGTCAGACGTGGCGCCTATGTCGGACGGCGATCGACCGGAAAGACGAAACCTCGGGACCGAGCGTGCTGGACGTTTTGGATGTACTCTCGCTTCGCTAGTATGGCGTCGAGGTCAGTTGCAGTAGCTCAAAGCGCAGTCGTCGTATGATCGTCCGTCGTCGAGGTCACAGCACAGCCCCTAGCCACTGGCCGGAGACGCTGCCGCCTACAGATGCCGGCGCTGCACTGGGAATACGAAAGGCACGGAGAGGTGCAAGGCGCGCGAAACCGCTCGGTAGTCCGATTTTGTATCGCAGTATCTCATTTATCGAGGCGAACGAAGAAGGCCCGGTTCAGCGACCAAAGCAGACCAGATCAGGAGGGAGGATGGTTATATCGTGTAATCTCGGACCGTTTGGAAGTCGTCGGCAGCGACGGCATCACCGAGTGCGTCGGCGTCGAGATCGGGAACTTGACCGGGATACTTGCGGTTGAAGTACGAGAGGAGATTGTCGATGTCGCGGTCGAGGAGTTCCCGGGCGTTCTCGTGATCCGTCCGCACGGCCTGCGGCCAGTCGAAGATTGTAACGCCCGATTCGCTGACGGCGACGTTGTACTCGCTCATATCCGCGTGGACGTATCCGGTCTCGTACGCGGTGGCGACCTCCCGGAGGATCAGATCCAAGACGCCGACGACTTGGTCGTCCGCGAGTTTCGCGCGGTCGAGTTCGACGCCCTCCAGTTTCGCCATCACGATGGCGTGACGGTTCTGGTCGATCGGACGTGGGACCGAAACCTCTGGAAAGAGCGTCTCCAGCGCCTCGAACTCGCGCTCTGAAGCTTTTCGAGCCGTGTAGAGCCACGACACGTGTTGGTTATCCGATGTGTAGTCGCGCTCGCGCATCACCTCGCGGAAGTTGGTGTAGCCCTCCCGGTGGAACTTCAGCGCCATCGGTTTGTACGACTGCACTTCGAGGACGTCGCTCTCTTTGCCGACTCCGAGGGGCGCGCCGACGCCTTCGACGGTGCCGCGCTTGGAGAACGTCCGTAGCGCGAGGGCGTCGTACCCTTCGGCAGTGAGCGTGTAGCCCTCGTATTGGATCGTCTTCCGCTCGATCAGCCCGCGGCTCGCACATCTATCCAGACGATACTCGACTTCCTCGGGCGTGAGGTTCGAGAGGTCGGGGAGTTTCTCGCGGTTCACCCACTCCGAAAAGCGCATCCCCTGCTCGACGCCGGAGAGAAGATAGAAGTCCTCGGGTTCGAGTTCGGCCATCACGCCGGCGACGTTCCGCACCATACCGAACGGTGGGTAGCGACGCGTAAAAGGCTCGCGAGTCTGTATAGCGGCTGATATACGAAATATTGCTATACAAAATCCGCTTTTCGACTGATCTCTGACGAAACCGCTTTCAGCGACCGGGCGTAGCCTCCGGGTATGACCGAGGACACGGCCGGGCCGCTCGCCGACCGGGAGTGGCGGTTCATCCGCGAGGAGGCGCGCGACGGGCCGATGCAAATGGCGCTCGACGAGGTGGCCGCAGAGACGGCCGCCGACGGCGGGCCGCGAACAGTCAGGGTCTATCGGTGGGACCCGAGCACCCTATCGCTCGGCTACGGCCAGGATCCCGACACCGTCGACTGGGAGCACTGCGCCGACGGAGGCATCTCAGTCACCCGCCGGCAGACCGGGGGCGGGGGTATCTACCACGACGTCGACGGCGACGTCTCGTACTCGATCGTCGCGCCGAAGGCCGAACTCCCGGGCGATCTGATGGACGCCTACCACTTACTCTGTGAACCGATCCTCGACGCGTTCGACCGTCTCGGCGTCGACGCCGACTACGTCTCCGACCCGGTGCCCGAGATCTGGTCGCCCGCGTGTTACCTCCGCGAACTGCACCCCGCCCACGACATCGTCGCCGACGGGCGGAAGATCAGCGGCAACGCGCAGTACCGCCGCCGCGACGCCGTCGTCCAGCACGGTTCGCTCACGCACTCGGTCCGCGCCGCCGAGCATCTCGACGTCTTCGACGGCCACGACGTCGACCCCGAGCGGTTCCGGGAGCGCGTCGTCGGCGTCGACGAACTGGCCGACGTCTCGCGGGCCGACGTGGTCGCGGCCGTCGAAGCGGCGCTCACGGCGTGGGCCGACGCCACGGAGGGCGAGTGGACCGACGCAGAGCTCGAACGCGCGCGAGAGCGCGCGAACGAGAAGTACGCGAACGACGAGTGGGTTCGCCGGCGGCCGGACGACCGCTCCTGAAGCGGTCGGCGCCCGAGGCGAGCAGACAGCCGCGACGCGACCCGAAGTCGCTTTACTCCCGGCGGACCAGCGATCGAGTATGCGAGTTGGCGCACACGAGTCGATCGCCGGCGGCGTCGCGAACGCCGTGGATCGACAGCTCGACGACGGTGGCAACTGCGGACAGATCTTCACGCACTCCCCCCAGGTCTGGCAGGATCCGAACATCGACGACGACGACGCCGCGGCGTTCCGCGAATCGTCGGTCGAGAACGACGTCGGCCCATGGGTCATCCACTCGTCGTATCTCGTCAACCTCTGTACGCCCAAAGACGACCTCCGCGCGAAATCGATCGGTTCGATGCAACAGGAGGTCGACGCGGCCGCGAAACTCGACATTCCCTACGTGAACGTCCACCTGGGCGCACACACCGGCGCTGGCGAACAGCAGGGCCTCGACAACGCCGTCTCGGCGCTCGACGAACTCGATATCCCCGAGGACGTCACCGTCCTCGTCGAGTCCGACGCCGGATCGGGGACGAAGATGGGCGACGAGTTCGAACACCTCGGCTACGTCCTCGACGAGAGCACACAGGACCTCGAAATCTGTCTCGACACCGCCCACGCCTTCGCCGCGGGCTACGACCTCTCGGCCCCCGAAGGTGTCGACGAGACGCTCGAAGAACTGGACGCCGAGGTCGGCGTCGAGAACCTCGCGTGCGTCCACCTGAACGACTCGAAGCACGAGTGCGGGACCAACAAAGACGAGCACGCCCACATCGGCGAGGGCCTGATCGGTGAGGACGGAATGTCCGCGTTCGTCAACCACGACGCAATTCTCGACGTGCCGCTCGTCTTAGAGACGCCAAACGAGGACGGGAAGGGGTTCGCCTGGAACATCGAGCGGGTCCGCGAACTCCGAGCGGAGTAGCGGCCGGCATCGCCAGCGGCCGGATCCGGTCGGGTTCGCCGAACGAACGTTCTTCAAGCGATACGCCCAACGTTCGACTACTCGTGGACGACACCGACTGTTCCGTAGCGGCGACCGACGCGCCGTGGACTCGCCGACGGCTACTCCGCGTCGGGGGCGGGTCGTTGGCTGCCGCGACGCTTCTAGCGAGTGGCGCCGCCGAACGAAGCGTCGCGACCGCCGGCCCTGACACCGGATCCGGAGCCACTGGCGAGCGGGCAGTGGCCAGCGGCGGCGACCTCTCCGTCTCCGTCGCGACGCAGAATCTCGGCCTCGGCGCGAACTTCCTGTCGATCGCGCGCGACAGCGACGAGGCGACCGTGCCCGAGCGCGTCGGGGCGCTCTACAACGACGTGCGAGAGAGCAGGCCTCGCGAACGGATGGGAGCCATCGCCCGGGGACTCACACGGCAGCGACCGGCGATCGTCGGCGTGCAGGAGGCGGCGATCGTCCGCCGAGGTCCCCGGACGGGTAACGACCCCGAATCGCCCGACGCCGACGGTATCGTCTTCGACTTTCTCGACGCGCTCTGCGCGGCGTTGCGCGCTCGCGAGACGCCCTATCGGCCCGTCGCAGTCGCGACGAACGCCGATCTCGAATTTCCGGGCCGCGTCGACGGCGAGGCGATCGACGTTCGACTGACCGATCGAGACGCGATCCTCGTTCGTGAGGGCGCCGACGTGACCGTCCAGGAGACGTCGACCGCGACGTTCGACGCATCGCTCACGCTTCCGCTTAGCGCCGAGCGGTCCGTCGAGATCGAACGCGGATACGCCCGGGCCGACCTGGGCGTCGCGGGCGAACCGCTCTCGGTCCTGAACACGCACCTCGAATCGGCGCTCGAAAGCGTCCGGACCGCGCAGGCCACCGAGTTCGCGTCCGCCGTCGATGCAGTATCCACTCCGCTCGTCGCCCTCGGCGACTTCAACGACGGTCCAGACGGCGGGGGTGACGCGTACGAGATCCTGACGGAGTCGCTCTCGGACGTCGCAATCGAGGGAGCGAGCGCCACCGACGACACGGCAACAAGCGAGGATGCGACAGCGACGTCGGAGGCGCGGATTGGCGGGACGTGCTGTCGGCCGTCGTCGCTGCGGCCGCCGGACGAGGACGGGCTGACGCGACGGATCGATCACGTGCTCGTCGACGGCATCCGCGCGAGCCACGTGCGTCGGTTCGGTGTGGAGGCCGTCGACGTCGACGGTGCGACGAGACGATGGCCGTCGGATCACGCCGGCGTGCTCGCAGCGCTGACGACGGCACCGGCGGCGACGCCGACCGCGGCTGGGGACGCGGCGACGTCCGCGGCGGAGACTGGCGCGGACGGAGCAGCCACGTCTGCATCGGCGACGACGTCTCCACAGACCGCCGAATCGACCGCGAAGTCGGCGGAGTCCGGGGGCGACACAGCCTCAAGTACGTCGGCCGAGAATACCGGGTTCGGCGTCGTCGCCGCCCTCTCGGCGCTCGTCGGTGGGGCGGCCGGGGCGGCGCTGCTCGGCCGGCGGCGCGACGCGTGACCGACTCGCTTTTTAACGCGCCACCGGAACGGACGCCCGTGCGGAAGTTCTCGCCGGAGTATCTACGTCGGACGCGCGAGGGGATGTGGGAGCAGTCCCGCGAGGCGTTAGAGCCGCTTTCGCTCACAGACCGCGAGCGGATCCTCGACGCGGGCAGCGGCACGGGCGAACTCGCTCGCGTTCTCGACGAGGAGTCGCCGGGGCGCGTCGTCTGTCTCGACGCCGATCCCGACCTCCTGTCGGTGGCGCGCGAACAGACCGGCCTTGACGCCGTCGCCGGCGACGCGACGCGGCCACCGTTCCGACCCGACGCCTTCGACCTCGTCGTCTGCCAGGCGCTGTTAGTCAACCTCCCCGATCCGGTTGCCGCGCTGCAGGCCTTCGCCGACTGCTCGACCGAACTGGTCGCCGCCGTCGAACCCGACAACGCCGACGTCGGCGTCGACTCCACCGTCGCTGCGGAGGTCGAACTGGAACGAAGCGTCCGCGAGGCGTACATCGAGGGCGTCGAGACGGACGTCGCGATGGGCGATCGGCTGGTCTCGCTGTTTCACGACGCCGGACTCGAAGCGGTGCAGACGCGACGCTACTACCACCGGAAACTGATCGAGCCGCCGTACGACGAGACGGAACTCACGGCGGCCGCGCGGAAAGCCAGCGGCGCGGCCCTGACAGAGCACGAGACGGAACTCCGACGGACGCTCTCGGCCACGGAGTACGACACGCTCAGACGCGAGTGGCGCGAGATGGGGCGCGAGGTCGTCGAGGCGATGCGCGAAGAGCGGTATCGGCGCGCGGAAGTGGTCCCGTTCGACGTCGTCGTCGGGCGCGTGAGCGGAAGCGGACGGGCGTAGGCGAAGGCGGCTAAATCCGAATCAACACGAGAGCCGGCGTCAGACGACGTCGCCACGGACAGTCCGACCCGTCTGTGACGCGCGGTAGTCCTTCACAGCGTCGGCAGCCTCGCCGGCCGTCCCCTCGTCGAGGCCGAGCATCGACAGCGACTCTTCGAGTGTCGGGAATACCAACTCGCCGCCGCGGAGCTTTTCGAGCGCCGACTCCGAGCGCTGCCCCTCGGCGTACAGACAGACGCCGCGTGGGTCGAGGATCTGTTCGTAGGCGTCGCGGGCGAGTGCACCCTTCAACCGCTGCTGGACGTTGTCCTCGAAGGAGGCGTTACACACTTCCAGGTGAATCGGCTCGTCGTCGGGCACGAGCTGCGCCGCGAGGCACTTCTCGGGGGCGGCGTGGCCGCTGGCGTTCGTGCGGAGGAGCTCCGGGTTCGCTTCGGCCCACTCGGCGGAGACGCTCCGGCCGACACCTTTCACGCCGTGCGTGGCCTCGAACTCCGCGGCGGCGTCGGCGTCGCCCCGGAGGATGAGATCTTTGGTCAGGTAGATATCAAGGCGCTCGACGGGGTCGAGACCGAGCGCGACGTCGCCGTAGACCCACACCTCGCGCACGGGGACCGGCATCGGCTCGGACTCGACCGCGTCGAGAACGGCTTCGACCCGGTCTAGCGCACTCGCGCGTTCCATACCGCGCTATCGGGAGTCCGAGGCCGAATGTGTTTCGACGGCGGACGGTGTGTAGCGTGACGGTGTGGAGCGGCGGCCGTGTCGCTGTCAGAGCCAGTACACACGTTCGGCCGTCTAAGGCCGTCAAACGAGTGACATATGTCGTCTCGGCACTGCGGTTTCGGAGGAATTTTGAGTGGGGTGTGCTTACGTCACAGTGGCACCTCTGGGGTGTCGATCGACCGGTCATCGCGACGGTGGCCACTCGGGGCAACGCAACCCTGGGGTGCCTTCCCCCATCCCCCCTCTCCCTCGATCACGCGTTCCCCATTCTGTTGACGTCGTTTCTCGCTGCTCGAACGGTCGAGACGAAACCCGTATCCTCCCGCATCGCCAACGCCGCATCGATGGAGTGCGACAAGTGCGGCCGCGACGCCGTGATGCACGCTGGCTACTCCGGCGCACACCTGTGTGATGAGCACTTCTGCGCGTCGGTAGAGAAACGCGTCCGTCGGCGGATCCGTCAGGACGGACTCGTGCCACGGGACGCCTCGCCCGAGGACCCCGAGCGCTGGGTCGTCGGCCTCTCTGGCGGCAAAGACAGCGTCGTGCTCACCCAGATCCTCGACGAGACGTTCGGCCAGGATCCACGCATCGAGATTCTCGCGCTGACGATCCACGAAGGGATCGAGGGCTACCGCGACGAGAGCGTCGACGCCTGCGTCGAACTCGCCGACGACCTCGACATCCAACACGAACTGGTCTCCTACGACGAGGAGTTCGGAATCCGGATGGACGAGGTCGTCGAGGACGACCCCGAGGGAATGGCCGCCTGTGCGTACTGCGGCGTGTTCCGCCGGGATTTGCTCGAAACCTACGCCGAGGAGTTCGACGCCGACATTATGCTGACGGGCCACAACCTCGACGACGAGGCCCAGACGGCGCTGATGAACATCCTCGAAGGCGACGTCGAACAGATGGCGAAACACTTCGACGCCAGCCTCGGCCCCTTCGACGAGCGGACCGAGTCCGAACACTTCGTGCCGCGCGCGAAACCGCTGCGCGACGTGCCAGAGAAGGAAGTCGCGCTGTATGCGCACCTGCGAGACCTCCCGGCGCACATCACCGAGTGTCCGCACGCCTCTGAGGCGTTCCGCGGCGAGATCCAGGAACTATTGCTGAAATTGGAGGACGGCCACCCCGGGACGAGACACTCGATCATCTCGGGCTACGAGGAGTTGGCGTCGATGGCCGCCGATCGCTACCGCGGCGAGTCGACGCCGGAGATGCGCGAGTGCGAACGCTGTGGCTCGCAGACGACGCGGGACGTCTGCCGGAAATGTCGGCTGTTGGAGTCGCTTGAGGCCGTCTGAACCGGGCGGTCTGTGTGCGGATTGCGGCGGAAAAAGCGGATATGGCCGAGCCGAAACGACTGGACGGTTGGAGACAACGGGCCGCGTACGCCGATAGCCGGCGCGTCCCGGCCAGACTGGAACCAGCCGGGAAGTGACGTCTGCGCTTAGCGGATGACGTCGAGTCCGTTCTGCTGTTCGCGCTGTTCTCGCCCCCCGTCTGACTGCCAGGAGCCGCCCGTGGCAGTCGATCCGGTGTTGGCGCCGGATCCGTTCTGCGCGAGTTCGACGTTGTCGCTTGCGTCGAATTCCGAAGATTCGAGGCTCTGTCGGGACCTGTCGGCCTGCTTCTGAGTCGACGGTCCGAGCACCTGCGCGGACTGGACGCCCGTCATAATGGCCATCACTCGGACTTTGCCCTTGTACTCGTCGCGGATGCGTGCGCCCCAGATGACGTTCGCGCGCGCTTCGAGCCGCTCTGTGATGTTGTTCGCGATGCCCTCGGCCTCCTTCAGCGTGAGGTCGGGGCCGCCCGTGATGTGGACGAGCCCGCCCGAGGCGCCGCGGTAGTCGACGTCCAAGAGCGGGTGGTTCATCGCGTCGTTGACGACCTCCTGGGTCTTGTTCTTGTCCTGGGTCTGTCCGACGAGCATCACCGCGACGCCACCCTGATCCATAATCGTGGACATGTCCGCGTAGTCCAGATTGATCAGCGAGGGCTGAGTGATGGTCTCGGAGATGCCCTTGACCGTCTCGGCGATGATCTGGTCCATCACCGAGAACGCCTTGCCGATCGGGAGGTTCGGGACGTAGTCGAGCAGCCGGTTGTTGTCGAGGACGATGATCGAGTCGGCTTCGTTACGAAGCTTTTCGAGCCCCTCCTCGGCTTTGACTGTCCGCGCGCGCTCGACGTTGAACGGCGTCGAGACCATCCCGACGACGATCGCGCCCTGTTCTTTGGCGATCTTCGAGACGACCGGTGCGGCACCGGTGCCGGTGCCGCCACCCATCCCCGCAGTGACGAAGACGAGGTCGGCCTCGCCGAGGACTTCCTTGATCGTCCCCTGGGCCATCTCGGTCGCGCGCTCGCCCATCGAGGGGTCGCCGCCGGCACCGAGTCCCTGCGTCAGCGACTTGCCGACGAGGATCTTCGTGTCCGCCTCGATCATCTTGAGGTGCTGTTTGTCGGTGTTGATCGCTACCGTGTCAGCACCGTCGACGCCGATGTTGTAGAGGCGGTTGACCGTGTTGTTGCCGGCGCCGCCGCAGCCGACGATGACGATTCGGGGGCTCCCGAACTCGTCACCATCCGGAGCCTCGGTGGTTGCGTCGCGCTCTTCCTCGTCGCGCTCCATAGCCTCTCTGACAATATCTTGCATCGTCTTACACCTTGGCCCACGTGTGTTTGGTCGGCGAGTCGCGGCTCTCGGCCTGTTGTTCGTTGATCATCTCACGCACAGCCGAGCGGATCGCCTCCGACCGGTTCGGGAACTCCCCGGTCTCGACCATCTGTTCGACCTCCTCGATCTGCTGCTTCGGAATTCGTAGTGTCACACGCTCCATTGTTGCATTCCCCCGGTAAGACGGCGCGCACAGTCCGTGCGAACGTCTTACACCACCGAAATCGGCAGACAGCGGATCTCTCCCCCGCCCCCGACGGTTCTGTAAGACGACCGTCTTACGCAGAGATTACCACAGAGCGATCCATTATAAAAGTAACGCCGATCGTAAGACAAATCCACGAAGATCGTGTATACGCTCGTTTCGAGGTCGTTTACGGGCGTTCGAGGACGTCGGCTGCCGACGTCCGGCGTCCACAGCTCGGGCAGAACGCCCAGTCGGATCTGAGTTCGTCGCCGCACTCACAGAAGACCCGATGAGAGGCTTTCTCCCCGCAGTTAGGGCAGTATACGTGCTCACCGTCGACGGTTTCACCGCACTTGTCACACGTCTTCTCGCGGGCGTCCGCACCGACGTCGGCGTCGCCGGTTGCAGCGTGTGTCTTACGCTCTGCATCTCTCGTGTTCTCGCCTGCAGCGGAGCCGTTTTCGACCGTTTCAGACGATGCCGCGCCGTCGACGGTGACGTTGACGTTGAGGTCTCTCGCTCCACGCGGTTCTCGTCCGACGAGTTCGTCGAATCGCTCGGCGACGAGTTCGTCGACGCGTTCGCGGATGACTCCGTCGACGGTGTCGGACGCCGAGCGGTCGTCCGCTCCGGTGTCGGTCGCGCCGGCGTCGGTGTCACGGTCCGCCCCCTCGAGGTAGGTGCGCAGCGCGTCGCGCATCGCCTCGCTCTTCGAGGCGTCGAGCGCCTCTAAACGCTCGACGAGGTCGTCGGCGGCGCGGAACGTGATTTTACTCATCGGTTTAACATATGCAACCGACTATTTGAATCTTCCTTCGTGTCTGACGGCTGTCGGTCGACGTTCCCGGGAGACTGGGGGCAATCGCCGGACCTCCGGCAAATTCAAGTCGACTTTCACCGACCCAATTGTAGTGGCAGTTACGTTCGATCTCTTCGGCACGCTCGTCGCGGTCGACCGCCCCGAGGATCCCGCCGCCGCCGTGGCGGCCGAGCTTCGCGACCGCGGGGTCGCCGTCCCCGACGACTGGCGAGCGGCCTACGCCGAACCCCACGTCGACGCCCCCGAGGGGGCCGAGGTTCCCCTCCCCGCGCACGTCGCCGCCGCGCTCCGCGCTCACAACGTGGACGTCCCGGCCAACGCCGCCCGGCGCGCTGTCGTCGCCGCCTTCGACCCCGAGGTCAGAACGCGTGCTGGGGCTGTCGACGCCGTGGCCGCGACCGCCGAACGCAGGGCCGTCGGCTTGCTCTCGAACTGTTCGGTCCCCGAACTCGTGACGCGAACGCTCGTCCGCTCGGAACTCGACCGCGCCTCCTTCGATGCCATCGTCACGAGCGTCGGGTGCGGATGGCGCAAGCCCCACCCGAAAGCGTTCGAGACGGTCGCGGGCGAACTCGGCGTCGGAACCGAACGGTTGCTCCACGTCGGCGATGACCCCGCGACAGACGGCGGCGTCGAGGCTGTCGGGGGGACGTTCTGGGACGTCAACGACACCGGTCTCGACGCCCTCGCGACGGAACTACAGCGCGAAAGTCCTGGAGAGGGTTCGCGTGGAGGCGAGGAATGCCGGTGACCGCGACGGTCGCGGTCGGCCTCGCGGCCGGCCTCGACGCCGCGTTCGGCGAACCCCCGGCGCGGCTCCATCCAGTCGCGCTCCTGGGTCGCGTCGTCGCCCGAATCGAGCGAGAGATCGAAGCGCGAGAGACCTGGCTGGGGATGCGTCCGCGACTCGCTGGCGGCCTCGTCGCAGTCGCGCTCCCGATCGGGTTCGCCGGCGTCGCGGTCGCGACCGTCGCGGGCGGAGCGAACGTCCATCCCTGGCTCGGGGCGGCACTGGCCGGCGGAGTGCTTTTTTCGACCACGAGCCTGCGACTCCTGCTCGGGAGCGCTCGGACCGTGGTTCGCGAAAGCGACACCGACCTCGGCGCCGCTCGCAACGACCTCCGCGCGCTCGCGGGGCGCGACGCTTCGGCGCTCGACGCGCCACACGTTCGCTCGGCGGCCGTCGAGAGCCTCGCGGAGAACCTCGCGGACGGCCTCGTCGCACCTTTGCTGGCGTTCGCGGCCGTCGTCGGCGTCGCCAGCGCGCTCGCGCTGCCGTCGTCGATACCGCTTGCAGCCGGCGCGGCCGCCTGGGTCAAAGCCGTCAACACGCTGGACTCGATGCTCGGCTACCGCTCGAAGCCGATGGGCTGGGCGCCCGCGCGCCTCGACGACGCCGTGATGTGGGCTCCGGCGCGGCTCTCGGCGCTCCTGCTCGCGGTCGTCGCCGGCGCGCCGGCGCTCCCGTTCCAGAGTCGCGTTCGGGCGCTCGCTCGGAAGCCGTCGTCGCCGAACTCCGGGTGGCCGATGGCGACGATGGCGGCGCTGCTGCCCGCGCGGTTGCACAAGCCGGATACGTACGACCTCGACAGCGACGCGCCGCTCCCGGACGTCGCGACGGCGACGAGAGCGATCCGCGTGACCCGACGCGCGGGCGTGCTCGCGTTCGTCCTCGCGGGGGTGATCGCGTGGTTCTGACCGCGCTGCGCGGGGCGCTCCGCTTTCTCACGCGACTCCCCGTCGGCGGCGGCGACGCCGCCTGGGAGGCGTTCCGACGCACGCCCGTCTCGATCACGCTCGCCGGCTACGTCGTCGGCGCGCTCGCCGCACTGCCGCTCGTGGTGCCGATTCCGGTCCCGAGCGCCGCCGCGCTGTATCTCGTGACGCTCGTGCTCCTCACGGGTGTCACGCACGCCGACGGCCTGGCCGACTTGGGCGACGCGGCCGCAGTCCACGGCGGCGTCGATGCCGCACGCCGGCGCGAAGTGCTCAAAGACTCACAGACGGGCGTCGGCGGCGCGCTCGCGGTGTCGCTGGCGCTCGTGACGCTCGGCCTCGGCGCGCTCGGTCTCGCCGGGACGCTCTCGGTCGTCGGGTTCACGCTCGCGCTCGCGGCCGAAGTCGGGGCGAAGACCGGCATCGCGCTGCTCGTCTGCACGCAGAAGGCGGCCCACGAAGGACTCGGGTCCGCGCTGACCGAGGCGGCGACCCCGACCGATCTGCTTCCGGTCGTCGTCGCCGTCCTCCCGCTGTTCGCGCTCGCGTCCGCCGTCGGGACTGGCTATGCGGGGCCGTTCGCTGCAGTCGTCGCGCCGGTCGCCGTCGCCTGGCTCGTGGGGCGCTGGGCCGCTGGGGCCTTCGGCGGAATCAGCGGCGACGTCCTCGGCGCGGCGAACGAACTCGGCCGCGTCGCCGGCGTCCACGCGGGGGTGATCGTATGGACGCTCTGGTGATGTGCGGCGGCCGCGGGACGCGACTCCGGGACGGGGACGACGAGACCGACGCGGTCGAGAAGCCGCTGGTCGAAGTCGGCGGCGCGTCGATGCTCTCGCGAGTCGTCGACGCTCTCCGTGAGAGCCGGATCGAACGGACGGGCACCATCCACGCCGTAATCTCGCCGCACGCACCCGAAACCGCGGCCCGAGCGCGGGACCTGTCGCTCTCGGTCGTCGAGACAGCGGGCGACGGTTACGTCTCCGACCTCTCTACAGCCCTCGATGCGGTCGGTCGTCCCGTGCTCACCGTGCCCGCCGACCTCCCGCTGCTCGCCGCCGAGCACGTCGACGACGCAGTGGCACGAGCGCGTGGCGACGTTGGGTCGGAGTCCACGAACGACGCCGCCGTGACCTCGCTCACGGTCTGCGTTCCCGCCGCGCTGAAGCGTCGCCTCGGGGCGTCCGTCGACACGACGTTCGAGCACGGCGGACGAGACGTCGCCCCGACGGGGCTGAACGTCGTCGCCGGCGATGACGACACCGTGGCGTTGACGTACGACGCCCGCCTCGCGGTCAACGTGAACCGACCCGCAGACCGAGACCTCGCGGAGGCGCTATGCGAGTAATCCTCGTCGCAGGGACGACCCGCACGGCCGAAGTCGACGGGATCAGCGCCGCCGGCGCGTCCCGGGAGTTGCTCGCACACACGCCGAGTGCCGACGCCGAGATCCTGACGTACGGTGAGACGGTCCGGGCGCCCGTGACGCCGGTGAGTCCGACGGGCTGTCCGACGCCCGCAGTCGTGACGCGGGCCGTCCGGGAACTCCTCGACTTCGACGTGACCGTCGTCGACGGCGGCCTGGCGCGGCCGACCGGCGCGCCGACGGTCACGGTGGGCGCGCGACCGGGCCGCGACATTCGCGAGGCGGATCCCGTCCCGACTGCTCCGGGCGCGTTCGCGGCCGCGCGGGAGTACGGCCGCGCGCTCCCGGACGGACGAATCGTCGTCGGCGAGACGATCCCCGGCGGGACGACGACGGCGATGGCGGTCCTCCGCGCGCTCGGCGAGGAGGCGATTCCGGCGACGTCGTCGTCGCTGCCGGAGAACCCGCTCGACCTGAAAGAGCGCGTCGTCGCGGACGCGTTCGAGGCGTCCGACGTCGCGCCGGGAGACGGCGCGCACACGCCGGAGTCCGTCCTCCGCTACGTCGGCGACCCGGTACTGGCCGTCGCCGCCGGGCTGACCGCGGGGGCGCTCGAATCTGGGACCGACGTCGTCCTCGGCGGCGGCACGCAGTTGCTCGCGGTCGCCGCACTCGTCCGCCACGCCGGCGTCGCCGAGCGGGCAACGCTCGCGACGACGCCGTATCTCGCCGACGACGTACCGGGGCTCGACGACGCCGCGACAGGTCTCGACCTCGATCTCGCCGTCTCCGACCCCGGCTTCGGCGCCGCCGAGGCGGGGCCGCTGAACGCCTACGCAGACGGCGTCGGAAAGGAGGGTGCGGCGATGGGCGGGGCGCTCCGACTCGCTGACGAGGCCGGCCGATTGCGCGACGTGACGGGTGCGACCCACGCCGTGCTCGACCGACTCGAAGGGACGAACCAGACGGCCGCAGAGGGCCGGGATGGACCCTGACAGCGTCGACGCCGTCGCGCGCGTTCCCCACGGCGGGAGCGACGACGCGAGCCTCGTCGACTTCAGCGCGAACACGAATCCGGTCCGTCCCGAGGGCGTCGCGTCCGTCTACGAGTCCGCGCTCGCGGACGCGACGCGCTACGCCGACGACTTCGCCGACTTCCGCGCGGCGGCCGCCGACTACGTCGACTGCGATCCAGACTCCGTGGTCCCGACCGCGGGGGGACTCGCGGCGCTCCGTCTCGCCTTCGGTGTCACCGTCTCGCCCGGCGACCGCGTGCTCGTGCCCGAACCGAGCTTCGGCGAGTACGCCCGCGAAATCCGGTTGCAGGGGGGCGACCCCGTCGGCGTCGCCCACGACGAGGTGCTCGACGCGGACCCGAGCGACTACGACGCGGCGGTCGTCTGCACGCCGAACAACCCGACGGGCGGACTCGCCGACGAGGAGGCTCTTCGAGGCTTTCTGTCTGATTGCCGGGACGCGACGACGCCGCTCGTCGTCGACGAGGCGTTCCTCGACTTCACCGACGCGCCGAGCCTGGCGGGTGAGCCGGGAACGATCGTCGCTCGCTCGCTGACGAAGATGTTCGGCCTTCCGGGCATCCGCGCGGGCTTTGCCGTCGCGACCGGCGACCTCGGCGAGCGACTTCGAACGGCGCGCCCGGCGTGGGGCCTCTCGACGCCCGCCGCCGCGGTCGGAACGTACTGCCTCCGCCAGGACGCGTTCGTCCAGCGCACGCGAGAGCGCGTCGCGGCCGAGCGCGCCCGGATGCGCGACGCACTCGAACCCGCATTCGACGTCGCGCCCTCTGACGCACCGTTCCTGCTGCTCGACGTCGGCGAGGGGCACGGCGGCATCGGTGCCGAAACCGATAGCGACGCCGCCGATTCTGACTCCGTCGACGCCGTCCTCGAACGCGCTCGTGCCGGTGGCGTGGCGCTCCGGGACGCGCGGACCTTCGAGCGACTGGATTCGCACGTTCGCGTTGCCGTCCGCCGCCCGCACGATAACGACCGGCTGCTCGACGCCCTGTTGGATCGATGACGCGTGAGAGTGAGCACTCGGACGCGTCGCACTCGTCACCACTGTTCGAGACGACCGTCCGCGACGAGGTCTGCCGTCTCTACCGGCCCGACACGCGGTGGCTCTCGACCGGCTACGACGGCGGTGAGTCGCGGGCGGATGCTGCGTATCTTCTCTCGGTTCCCGAGGGCTGGGACGACGTGGAGGTGACCGACTACGTGCGGCGGCGTCGCCGGCGCGTCGGCTTCGAGGAGCGTGGCCCCGCGCTGCTCACGGGCGTCTCGATGCGGCACGCACACCGGGCACGCCTCGGTCCCGTCGAAGCCGTCGTCACCGCCGGCGTGAACAATCCGGCGGCGCTGCCGATGCCCGGCGAGGCTGAACCAGAGCGACGCAGCGACTCCCAGAGCGACGAGCGCAGACACGCCGGCACCGTCAACGTCGTCGTCGGGACGACCCACGCACTCGCGCCGGGTGGGCTCGCGAACCTCGTCGCCGTCGCCGCCGAGGCGAAGGCGACGACGCTACTCGCAGAGACCGGGTTCCCCGGGACAACGTCCGACGCCGTCCTCGTCGCCTGCGACCCCGGGGGCGAGACGGCGCAATTTTCCGGGAGCGCGACCGCCGTGGGGTCGGCTGCACGGGCCTGTGTGCGCGACGCGTTGTGTGCCGCGCTCGGCTCCCGATACACCGACGAGGAGCCGCCGGAATCGGTCGCGGAAGCCGAGTACGGTGTCGTGACCGACGAGTCGGCGCGAGTAGAGCGTGTCGCGACGGAGATGAAAACGTAACCGAGTAGCGGCTATCGATCGTCGTCGAGGAGTTGACGGCGGACCTGTTGTCTGACTTCCTCGGGGTGCGGGACGTTCTCGAACTCGAGATGCGCGGGAGACCGGGCGATACTTCCCGTAAGGAACCCGACAGTTCCGACACCCAGTACCGCCTCGATCCGACTCCGGTGAAGCTCGTGGCTTCGTAACTTCGATAGCGGAAGCTCACGCGAGAACGTCTTATACAGCAGCGAGTACTCCCGACGGACTGACTCGCCTGTGACGACGTATCTCGTCCGCGTCAGGACGTACGACTCGAACGCGAGGCGCCCCGCACCGACGACCGTGAGGAGGACCAACAGGTTCGCTGCGATCTCGGTTCGTTCAGTCGTACCGAGGAGCGTGGGAGTGACGAACAGGTATCCGATGAGCGCGGCACCGACGACGAGAACCGCCGTGAGGCGAGCCAGCGTCGGCTTCAGCGTCGGTCGCGTCTCCAGGATGATTTCGCTCCGGTCGCTCCGGTTCCCGGCCACCTCGTTTGGCGGTTCCACCGCGCTCGACCCAGCGTCGACAGCAGAGTCGTTGTCGGTGGTCGTCTCTTGGTTCGATTCCTCCGAGCGTGCGCCAGCGGGCGACTGTGGGTCAGTAGTGGATTCTTGGCTCATAGCGAGATTCCTCCAGTGGAGTAGACGAGGAGAATCGCGACGTAGACCGCAGGGGAGAGTCCGACTGCGAGAAGCGAGAGGGTCGCGCTCGTGACACCTGCACCGTGGTTCAGCCGTGCACCCAGGTACATCGAGTAGACGAAGTACAGAACGAGCGCGATCAGCACCGCGAGGATCGCTGTCTCGTTGGACGTCAACTGTACCAACGACACCGGCTCCTCGGCGGAGAAGACGCGGCGCGATTCGGGAACCGAAAACAGATCGTAGAACACGGTGATGAACTGGACTTGCAGGTCGACGACGAGCGATCGGGCCGTCTCGAACCCTGGTGCCCGCGAGAGAAAGACCAGGACCGTGAAGATTCCCGCCAGGTAGGCACTGACGCTGTAAACCACCGTGTGGACAGTTAGCAGGAGTCCCTCTGAGCTCCGTGTCGCAACGAGCGCGAGATGATAGGTCAAGAGTGTGACCGCCGAGAGTGCGATCAGGAACGCGGAGTTCTGCGCGATGCCAGCAAACAGCCGCCACGCAGTGACGGGGTCGCCGAGCGTGGCGTTCGCGATCGGGACAAACCACGATGGGGCTCGGGTCTCGACAGCCACCCCATACCCCGAGAGCGTGAGTGGTGTCGCATAGAGCACCACGTTTGCCAGGAACACGACTAGCAGCGATTTGAGCCGCGAGAGGCTGTTCCAAGAGAGCGTACCCCCCGCAACGTTCGATGCCTGCACGAACCGTGACGGCCGAAATACGGCGTCGAACAGTCCGATTGCCGTCCGCCCGACCCTTCCTGTGCCCATCTGTGTGGCACTCCTCAGCAACCACATATAAAACCTGATATGCTTCGGTGGTGACGGGACAGAGTATGTTTCGACAGACTGCCGGACAGGGGCGCGTCGATGGGTAGGCGTGATATAGCCGTTCGACGCCGCCGCTTTCTCACCGCCGCTTCGGCACTCACAGTGGGACTCACCGGCTGTCTACGGCTCACCAGCGACGAGGTTGCGACACCGACGACGGGAGAGCGCGACGCCACCGCCGAAACGGAACGCACGGCTGTCGACGAGCCGACCGCCACGGATGCGACCGAGACGGAAGCGCTCGTGTCGATCGGGACAGTTGGCACAGAGCGTGTAGAGCAGATCTTCGTCGACCCCCGTAACCGGATGTACCAACGGGGAGTGACAGCGCCCACGTCGGAGCCGCGCCGCGGGATGGCGCGCCAGCTCGACGTGCCATACTACGGCCGGATCGGACGCGGGCCGCTGCTCGATGGAGAGCGGTTGTTTCTGAATCCCGATCCGCGAACGCTCGTGGCGCTCTCACGTGCGGACGGATCGGTGGTGTGGAACTTCTCCGAGACCAGCACGGACGCGTACCCGCTCCCGCGGCTCGTCGCGCTCTACGAGGAGACAGTCGTCGTGGTCGGGGACAACCGCCGAACGGACGAAACCGACGTCGTCGGGGTCGAATCGGACACGGGACGCGAGGCGTGGAAGACGACGCTCCCGCTCGGCGAGGACGAGTACGTCTCCGCCGTGAAACGAGCCGGCGACACTGTCGTCGTGTGTACCGACGAGTCGTTGAACGGGACTGGAGGGTCACACGTCTACGCGATCGACCTCGTCGAGAAGACGGTCGTCTGGGAGTCACAGCTCGCTGCGACAACGATCACACCCGAGGACGTCGCGCTCACACCCGAACGAGCGTTCATCACGACCGACGAGGCGCCGGATGGCGAACCGAACGTCATCGCGTTCGACCTCGGCGCACAGGAGCGGTTGTGGGATGCGACGCTCGACATCGGCGAAGCGGTCCCCACCGTCGACGACCGACACCTCTACCTCCCGGTGACGACGGGTGACGTCGGCGGACATCTGATCGCGTTCGCCCAGGAGGACGGCTCGGAGTCTTGGCGCTTCGAACAGCGGGACCTCCCACGGACCGGTGTCACTACCGACGGCACGACAGTCTACACGATCGGTTCCTCGCGGCTGTACGCCCTCTCTGCGACCGACGGCTCGGTTACGTGGTCGTACGTCGACGAGGCGAGTGGGTCGCTCTCGGGCAACAGCAGCGCGATGCCAGTCGTCACGGAGAACCTCCTACTCGCTGGAGCCGACGCTGGGAGCACAGACAGCGCACTGATCCGCGCGATCGACACATCGAGCGGCGACCGCCGCTGGCAACACCGAGTCCCGCATAGCTCGGTGACCTCGCCAGTGATCGCAGACGGCGTCCTGTGGACCATCGGGTTCGATCGCCAAGACGACAGCGCGACGCTCTATGCGCTGGGCGAGGAATGAACGCGATCGGTGAGAAACGAACGGAGCGACGGATCGGCACGGATCGAGACCGGATTACTGCACGATCAACGAGGTGTTCAGCGGTGAGAGTTCGATCGTCCGATGCCGAATGACGGGGCGTTCGCTGGCGACGAGTAGTGACCAACCGTACTGCCCCGGTTCGAGATCGAGATCAGTCAGATCGACACGGAACACGTCGTCTTCGACCCGCTGTTCCGCCATCAGTTGCGCCTGTGGTTCGTATGGGCTCTGTCCAACGATCAGTGCAGCGTGCCAGTCCGGATGGACCGACGGCTGACGGGTGATGTACATCGCATCTGGCGTCTGCTTTGCACCCCAGTGGTATCTCGTCCCCACCGGCTTCCCGGCGGTGCCGCCGATCCGTGTCCCGTCTTCGAGGAGGTCGACGACGTACATTCCGAACGTCTGCGCCCGGAAGAGGTCTGTATCGCCTGCCCAGGTACCGAGGAGTGAGACACGATCGTCCGAGCCACGCACGTTCACACCGATCGATGAGGGCGGAACCGCCTCGGTTTCGGGGTCGATCTCCCACTCGGTCACGCTGTACGTTTCGTCACTGTCCGGTTCGAACGTCAACGCAGAGCCGGTCGTTAGATTTCGAATGCGGATCGAGCGGTTCGCCTCACCACCGAATTCGACGCCGTCGGAGGTCGTCTCAAACTGGATGTCTGCAGAGGTGTATACGCCACCCGCATCACTTGCGCCATAGCTGCTTCCCCACCCACCACCGTACTGAATCAATTCGGGGGTTCCACCGGAGTACGGTTCGACACCCGATACAGGCCCCGGGTTAGCGAACCGCTGAGCGTATTCGATGGCTTCCGATGTCGAGGCGAGTACCCCGCCTCTAGCTGTCTCTTCACTCTTCTCAGAGCCAGTCGATGAGGCCGACGTCACAGCCCCGGAGTCGTCGCCCGCAGACGACGTAGACGAATCGTCCGTGAGTCGGAGACACCCCGAGAGTCCTGCTGTGCAGAGTGCCGCCAGCGCCTGCCGTCGTAACATACCACGGGAAATCGCGTACACCGTAACAGGTGTTGCGGTGTCCCTGTGAGCCCACTGTGCTGCCCGAGCGATTCCGCACGGAACCATTTAACCGATAGCGTCGTCGAGATTCACTCAATGACGACCGACGCGGTGCCCTCGGATCTCCCCGGTGTCGTCCTCGCTGGGACGGCCTCCGGCGTGGGCAAGACCGTCGCGACACTGGCCGTCTGTCGCGCGCTCGAACGCGCCGGGCGGACGCCAGTCGCAGCCAAGGCTGGTCCGGACTTCATCGATCCGAGTCACCACGCCGCTGTCCTCGATCGGCCGTCACGGACGCTCGATCCCTGGATGGCCGGCGAGTCGGGCATTCGACGCTCCTACGCCCGCGGGGCCGACGAGGGCGACGTCTGCGTCGTCGAGGGGATGATGGGCCTCTACGACGGTGACGTGAGCACCGCCGCCGTGGCCGAGGCGCTGGATCTACCCATCGTCCTCGTCGTCGACGCCACCGCGGGGATGGAGAGCGTCGCCGCCACGGCGCTCGGCTTCCAGCAGTACGCCGAACGCACGGGTTACGATGTCGACGTCGTCGGCCTCCTGGCGGCGCGCGCCCACGGCGGGCGACACGAACAGGGGATCCGCGACGCCGTCGAGGGGCTACGGTACGTCGGGCGAACGCCGCCGCTGGACGGTCTCGAAATCCCTGATCGCCACCTCGGACTCCACTTCGGCGACGAATCGCCCGTCGCCGACGACGCGATCGACGGCGCGGCGCGACAGATCCGAACCGGCACGCTCCTCGATCTGGTTCGCCGGCCCCGTCTCGACACCGCTCCCTCGCTCCGCGCCGCCGACGAGACCGGCATCCGGGTCGCGGTCGCCGCCGACGACGCCTTCCGCTTCGTGTATCCGAGCACGCGCGATCGCTTCGCCGCCCGCGCGTCGATCGAACCGTTTTCGCCCGTTGCGGGCGACGCTCTCCCCGAGTGTGACGCCGTCTATCTGCCCGGTGGCTACCCGGAGCGCCACGCCGCCGCGCTCGCGGAGTCGGAGACGCTCGACGAAATCGGGTCGCTCGCGGCGGACGGCCTCCCCATATTCGGGGAGTGCGGCGGGATGATGGTCCTCGGCGAGTCGCTGCAGACCGACGACGGTGACGACCACGGGATGGCCGGCGTCCTGCCCGTCGAGACGCGGATGACCGACCGGCCGGTCGCGCTCGATCACGTCGGCGTCCGCGCCCGCGAGGACTGTCTCGTCGCCCCGGCGGGCGGCACGCGTCGCGGCCACGAGTTCCACTACTCCTCGGCGACGGCAGCGCCCGACGCTCAGTACGCCTTCGAGATGGTCCGCGGCGCCGGCGTCGACGGGGCCAACGACGGCCTCTGTGAGTACCGCACGCTCGGGACCTACGCGCACTTTCACGTGGGATCGGGCGCGTTCGACTACTTGCTCGAGGCAGTGTAACGGTGCACGCCGGACTCGGTGGTGTCCCACCGAGATCCATCTCGTAGGGTTTATCCCGACGCCGGAGGTACAACGCGGTACTATGGCCGACAATAAGGCGCGCACGACCGGCAGTGCCGGTCGCTTCGGCGCGCGGTACGGGCGCGTTGCCCGCCGACGCGTGAAAGAGATCGAAGAGGAGATGCGGAACGCGACGGTCGACGAAGATAGCGTCACCCGTCTCGAACCCGGCATCTGGCAGAACGACGAAACGGGCGAGATCTTCACCGGCGGGAGCTACCGCCCGCAGACCCCCGGCGGCAAGCAGGTCCGTCGCTCCATTCGCGCCGCACTCTCCGGCGACGGCGAAGAGTAAGCGCGAAAGATCCAACACCCACTATCCCCACTACCTGAACGATGAGCTACAAGTGTTCCCGGTGTAAGCGCGACGTCGAACTGGACGAGTACGGCGGCGTCCGCTGTCCGTACTGCGGCCACCGCGTGCTGCTGAAAGAGCGCGCACCGGACGTCAAGGAAGTCCCAGTCGAGTAATCCCCTTCTTCGATGGCGAGCCGAGGGACCCCCGCCGACGGGGTCGCACACGAAGCCGCGATCGACTTCGAGTACGACGACGAGCGACGCGCTCGGCTCGTCACCGAGAGCGTCCGCGTCGAAGTCGACGAGATCGCGGACGATCGGTCCCGCGCCGACGTGACCCGTGAGGGCCGTACTGTCCACGTCGACGTCGCGGCCGCCGACCTCGTGGCGCTGCGCGCCGGGATAAATACGTGGTTGCGGCTGGTCCGCGTCGCCGAAGACGTCGAGCGCGCGGGGGCGGAGCGACCGGACACGACCGGACCGCGAGCGGAGTGAGCGGCGGCGACGGCGACTGCTCCGAAGCGTCGTGAGCGTAGGCCGAGCGGAGAATACGGGCCTTTTTCAGTCCGCATCCCGTCGCCACGCGTATGCAGGGTAATCTGCCGCCGGAAGCGCAGGAGAAACTCGAAGAACTGCAGGACCTTCAGGAGACGGCCCAGAAGGTCGCCGCGCAGAAGGAACAGGCCGAGTCCACGCTCAACGAGTCGAAGACGGCGCTCGACGCCCTCGACGAGATCGACGAGGACACGACGATGTACCGCGAAGTCGGCGAACTGCTCGTCGAGACCGACTACGACGGCGCACACGAGGAGCTTTCCGACAAGGTCGACAGCCTCGAGATCCGCGTCGAACAGCTCGGAAAGCAGGAAGAGCGCGTCGAACAGCAGTTCGAGAGCCTGCAGGAAGAGCTCCAGCAGATGCTCCAGGGTGGCGCAGGCGGCGGTCCGATGGGCCCCGGCGGCGCCGGCGCATAAGTCGATGCCGACCGACGAGGAAGTCGTCCAGACGGCCGCCGAGGCCGCAGAGGGCGTGATCTTCGCCCACTACAAGCAGTCGGAACTGACCGACTTCGACGTGACCGTGACGTTCGAGGAGAGTGTCCTCGACGTCGACGTCTACGTCAACGCTCCCGACGACGCAGAGCAGGATGCCGACGCCGTCGCCGACGAGGCCGCGCGGGCCGCCGGGGACGCCGTCGACGAACTGTTCGCCGACGAAGACGCGTAATCGGGACAGAGATCGGTCGTCGGTCGTCGTTTCTCGACCGGCGGAATTCTTTTTCGGGTAGCAACCGCGCTGTCCGCGGTCGGGTATCCGAGACGGGGTGCCAGCGAGTCAGGCGAACAGGAAGATCAGGACGCTCACCGCCACTGCGGCGAGGATGATCGAGACGGCGAACGCGCCGCCCATCGCGACGACCGCGTTCGCGTGGCTGGCGAGCGTCTCCGTGCGGTCGTTGCCGAAGACCGTGACCTCGGCGCGCTCGACGGCGACGCCGGCCTCGACGGGTTCGAGATCCGCGCGGGCCTCCTCGAGGAGATCACAGACGAGCGCGCGGAGTTCGTCCCACTCGATGGCGGCCCCGACCTGATTGTCCGCCTCGACGGTGTTGACGATGTGCGTGTCGGTGGTCATCACTTCGGCCTCGTCGACCGGGCCGTCGTCGACGAGCGCATCGACGAGTTCGCCGCGGAGTCCGGGTTCCATATTGTTGCCGTCGACGAGTACGTACGCCGTCTCCTGGTCGTCGACTGCGGTGACGGCGACGCGGACACCGAGCGGTCCGATGCCATCTACCGGTTCCCAGTCGGTCTCGTCCCAGGCGACCCCGAGGTGTGGTTCGTGAGGATCGGCCGTCGAGAGCCGCTGTCCGGAGATCCCCGCTGCGCCGATCATATCGAACGCGCGCTGGGAGCCGGGCGTGATGTGTCCCAGGTCCGGGCCGCTCAGCCCGTCGTTGGAGTTGTGCGCGTCGACGAGGACGACGTCGTCGAGGCCACTCGTCCGGGCTTCCGCCGTCGCCGAGAGGCCGACGCCGTACTCCACGTCGTCGGCGAAGCCGGGCGCGTACGTCGAGATCAAGAGCGCGTCGTCGCCGAACGCCTGCCCGAGCATCGACGCCTCGCCGGATTGGGTCCGGACGCTTCGGGTGGCATCGCTCGAATAGGAGACGCGATCCGCGGCGGCGTTCGCCGCGTCGAGGATGGTATCGACCTCGCGCTCGGTCACGAGGTTGAAGTCGTGCCCGGCGGTGGCGTGCGGCGGGAAGACCAGCCCCGAGCAGTCGTTGGCGACGCGTTCGGGGAAGTTGCCGCCGCCAATCTCACCCATCGGGCCGGGGTGGATCATCGGGAGGACGAACCGCGCCTTCTCGTCGCCGCCCGTGGTGCGAAACGAGAGCACCGAGACCGGGACGATCGCCTCCTCTCCGAGTTGCTGGAAGAACTCCTCGAGTTCGCGTGAGCCCTCGGCGACGTGGCCGACGAAGCCGCGGAGGAAATCGAGCATCGAGACGCCGAGACTCCGCCGCCACGGGCGGTCGACGGCGACGACGAAGGCGTACACCGCCAGCGCGTAGAGGCCACAGGTGATCCCGAGTAGGAGAAAGTGCTCGGCCGAGATGGCGGACAGCTCTGCGGGCGCGTCCGCCGAGCGCGCGAGGTACGGCATCAGATACGCGTCGAGGACGGTGCCGCCGACAGAGAGTAATCGGAGCGTGCCGCCGTAGATGAACAGCAGCACGGCCGCCGCGACCGTCTGGATGCTCGCCGGGAGCGCCGCGACGAGGATCGACGACCGCGAGACCGCCATCACGACGAGCAGGCGGAACGCGAACACCGACGCGAGCGCGACGACGAGCGCGTCGAAGACGAACTGCTGTTCGAGCCCGGTGAACACCGAGACGATGGCGGCGAGCGTGACGATCACGACGACGATGATCTCCGAGACCAGCGCTAAGAGTGAGGAGCGATTCGGCGTGAGTTTGCCGCCGACGAACCGATCGACGCCCGTCGTCCCGAACGCGGCGACGACGGTCGGGACGCCGATGAAGAAGATACCTTCCCAAGCGTCGCGGCCGAGGAAGAACAGACCGCGCCAGGTGCGGGCGTATGCGCCGGAGTCGAACGCGGCGACGCCGGCGAGCGCCGCCAGGAGGAGCGCGAAGGCGAGACTGGCGTACCAACTCGGGGCGCGGAAAATGAACCGCGAGAGCCCTGCGAGGTCGCTTTGTGTCGAAGTCATCGTGAGAGAGGGGAGGGGAAAGAGCGAGGGGACCGCCGCGCTACTCGCAGATCGCGACGAAGTTGCGGAACACTTCCTCGCCGCGCTCGGTGTGGGCGACCTCGGGGTGCCACTGCACGCCGTAGAGGTCGCGGTCGGTGTCACTCATCGCCTCGACGTCGCAGACGTCGGACGTCGCCGTCCGGGTGAAGCCCTCGGGGACTTCCTTCACTTCGTCTGCGTGGCTCGCCCACACGCGCGTCTCGGGCGCGAGCGAGCCGACGAGCGGGTCGTCCTCGTCGAGGATCTGTACGTCGACGTCGGCGTAGCCGCCGTAGTCGCCGGAGCCGACCGTCCCGCCGAGTTCGGCCGCGAGGATCTGCATCCCGAGGCAGATCCCGAAGACCGGAACGTCGAGGTCGAGGTAGTCGGGGCAGTTGCCGATGCGGTCCATATCCGGTCCGCCCGAGAGAACGACCCCGTCGGCGTCGATCTCCGAAGCCGGCGTCGTGTTGTCGAGGAGTTCGACGTCGACGTCGAGATCGCGGAGCGCGCGTCGTTCGAGGTGGGTGAACTGACCGTGGTTGTCGATGACGACGATGCGAGTCATCAGTTGCAGACTCTTACAGCGAAGGAAGGCAAAAAGCGCCCGGTCTGCTGACGACACGTGTCAGTGGTGAGGATCGAACTGGCCGACGAGCCGACGGGCCGCGCAGAACGGGCGTCGGTACGACCTGCTCGGGGCAACCCAACCGGCCCTCGCAGCAGACTGTCCGGTCGTGCTCGTTTCACAGGGGCTTACGAGCCATCAGCGTCGCGCCGCTCGCGCGCGGTGGCGAATCCGAACTCCGTCTGCTCTTTCGAGCGCCGCTCCTCCCGGGCGGCGAACGCCTCGGCGTCGGGTTCGACGTTGTCGTCGATCCGGGCGAAGGAGTTGTGGATCTTGGCGTGACACCACCGACACAGTGCGACCGTGATCTCGTGTGAGGGCGATCCGTCCGAGTCGCCGTCGTCGCCCGCGGGGCTGACGCTCCGCCCACGCGTGCTCGCGCTCTCCCCGTAGGAGAGGTGATGTTCTTCCAGCAGCGGCCGGGAGCCGTCGTGCGCCATCCGCACCGATTCGAGGCCGCAGCGGACGCACTGGCGGCCGTCGGTCGTCGAGCGGTAGTGCGGACAGTCGCGGAACTCGCAGTCGTCGGCGGCGGCGACGCAGTCGTAGTCGGCCGCACGGCGCGCGGCGGCGAATTCCGGGTCGTCACCGGCGCGGTTCAGCGCGAAGCGGCACCGGCCGTCGCTGGTGAGGTGATCGCAGACGTCCGCGTGCTCGTAGGGGTCGTCGACGCCGACTGGCGTGCCGGTTGGCGTCTCCCGCATACTGATAGAGATTATCGTAAGGCCTGATAGATTTCTCGCCTGACGGGACGGCGAGAATCTCGAACAGTTACGATAATCCCTATGAGGGAGCGTCGCCGCCGAGTTGAATCCGCCGGTGCAGGACTCGGATCTGACAGTGTCTGAAGCCGCGTCAGTCGAGCGATTTATTCGTCCGCCGGGAGAGCGCCACCTGTGCGACTCGAACACCGCCGAGACGGGACGCGACGGACCCTCGCCAGCGACGTCGACGTCGCCGATACGTTTCTCTCGAAGGCGCGAGGGCTGATGTTTCGGCGGTCGATTCCGGACGGGTACGCGCTGGTGTTCCCGTTCGGGACGTCGGGAAAGCGTGACCTGCATATGGTGTTCGTGCCGTTCGACATCGACGCGCTGTGGCTCGTCGACGACGAGGTGGTGGCGAAAAAACGACTCTGCGCGTGGCGCGGCGTCGGGATCGAGACGGCGGATACGGTCGTCGAACTCCCCGCGGGCGCCGCAGAGGACGTCGAACCGGGCGACACCGTCCGACTCGTCGACTGACGACGCCGAAAGCGACGTGCGAATCCGAATCAGGGCATCTTGTCGAGAGGCGTTAGTTTAAATATCTGCACGTCCACAGTCCGTGTGAGCACATGACTCGTGGTCGATTTATTCGGGGGTAACCCCGACAACCCCCTAGCATCCATCGTGGATTCTGACGATTCTGTACAGCTTCTAGATACGACGCTCCGCGACGGTGAGCAGGCCCCTGGCGTCTCGTTGACGCCCGACGAGAAGGCCGACATCGCCCGGTCGCTCGACAGTGCGAACATCGAGTTCATCGAGGCCGGCAGCGCCTGCACCGGCGAGGGCGAGCGCGAGACCATCCGACAGGTGACCGCGCTCGACCTCGACGCGACAGTGACGAGTTTCGCCCGCGGCGTCCAGCGGGACATCGACCTCGCGCTCGACTGCGACGTCGACGGCGTCACCATCGTCGTGCCCGCCAGCGACAAGCACGTCGAGCGGAAGGTCGGCACCACCCACGACGAGGTGGTCGAAAAGACCGGCGACCTCGTCACCTACGCGAAGGACCACGACCTCTGGGTCGAGGTCATCGGCGAGGACGGCTCCCGCGCGGACTTAGACTTCCTCGAACGCCTGATGCGCGAGGCGCTCGATGCGGGCGCCGACCGCTCGTGTTACGCCGACACCGTCGGCCACGCCACGCCGGAGACGACCTACGAGTACGTCTCCCGGCTGGCTGAACTCGGTCCCGTGTCGACGCACACCCACGACGACCTCGGGCTGGGGATGACGAACGTCTGGGCCAGCCTCGCCGCCGGGGCGGATCTCGTCCACGGCACGATCAACGGCATCGGCGAGCGCGCCGGCAACGTCGCGCTCGAAGAGGTCGCGATCGCCTTGGCGCACGGCTACGGCGTCGAGACGATGGATCTCGACGAAGTGTACGACCTCGCACAGCAGGTCTCGCACGCGACGGGCGTACCGCTGCCGCCGAACAAGGCGGTCGTCGGCGAGAACGCCTTCACGCACGAGAGCGGGATCCACACGGACGGAACGCTCAAGGACGACACGATGTACGAGCCCTACCCGCCGGAGATGGTGGGTCGGGAGCGACGGCTCGTCCTCGGCAAGCACGCCGGCCGTGCGGGTGTCCGCGCCGCGCTCGACGAACACGACGTCGACGTCTCCGAAGAGGACCTCGCGGCGATCGTCGAGCGCGTGAAACGGCTCGGCGACCGCGACAAGCGCGTCACCGACGCCGACCTGCTCGCGATCGCGGAGGACGTGCAAGGTCGCGAGCGCGACCGCCACGTCGAACTCCTCGATCTCACGGCCGCCTCGGGCGGCGGCACCCCGACCGCCTCGGTCCGCATCCGCGTCGGTACCGAGGAGCGCGTCGCCTCCGGCACCGGCAGCGGCCCCGTCGACGCTGCCGTCAAAGCGGTCCGGGCCGCGCTCGGCTCCGACGCCGACGCCCAACTGGAGTCGTACCACGTCGACGCGATCACCGGCGGCACCGACGCCGTCGTCACCGTCGAGGTGGAGATGTCGAAGGGCGACCGGACGGTCACCGTCGCCACATCGGACTCGGACATCACCCGCTGCAGCGTCGAGGCGATGGTCGAGGCGCTCGATCGACTCCTCGCCAGCGACGCCGTCGAAGACGAACCCGAACCGGAAGACGCCCTCGCCGACGACTGAGAAGCGTTCTCATACCCGCGTCGGGATGTGCGCCCGGTGATTCTCGCCCGGTTCTGCCGGGCACGCGTTCACAGACGGCCAGCGGGTGCTATCTCTGCCACACCAGAGCCGTGCGAGAAAGCATAGAGCGATTCTCGTCACCACCCGAGACGACCGCGAGGACTCCCGATACGGCAAGAACAGACGGGGAGCGGTGCAGCCGCACCGCTCGAAGGCGAAAGTTCAGAAGCGCCGAGGGTGAGATTTGAACTCACGTGTCCGAATGGACAGCAGATTTCGAATCTGCCGCCTTGGCCGGGCTAGGCTACCTCGGCTACACTCTCTGTTGGACGGCGACGCGTTTAATCGGTTTCGATTTTCGAGAGATCGTCGGACGTCGTGGCAGCGACTCACGAACAGTCGCTGGGGAAGCAGAGGCGGATGACGCTGGCTTCCGTCTCGGTCGGCGGCGAGTCCGCCTCGACCGGGTTGTCGCCGTCTGCATCCCCGAAGCGCAGTTCGCCGCCGTTTTCGATCACGCACCAGTACGCGAGCCAGAGCCCCAGTCCTTCGGCGTGCTGAAGCGGCGTCTCCGACTCCGCCGCGAGGGCTTCGCGGTCGACGGCCGGAATCCCGGCCCCGCTCGATTCGATGCGGACGACGACGTCGTCGCGACACTCGACCCCGACCCGGAGGGTGAGGTCGTCGCGGTCGGCCTGCGAGACGAGCAGTTCCAGCAGTTCTCTGACGGCCGTTGCGAGCGACCCGGCGTCGGTGAGTTGCGCCTCCGTATGGGCTGCGCCCTCGAACTGGATGACAGCGTCGGGGTACTCGCGTCGGGCTTGGTGGACGACGCTGTCGACGAGCGCGGTCACGTCGTGCGTCGTCGAGGGCTGGGAGTGTGAGTCGTCGAGTTCGGACACCTTCCGGGCCTTGTCGCTGACGGTGAGGAGGTCGTCCGTGCGGGAGAGAATCGACTCCGCAGCCCGCGTCGCATCGTCCGCCGAGCCCGACGCGACGAGATCCGCGTACCCGCGAACGACGTTCATATCGTTGCGGAGATTGTGCCGGAGCACTCGGTTAGCCACCTCGAGTCGCTGTTCGTACCGATGGCGGCTGGTGACGTCGCGCAGCGCTACGGCGTAGCCGATCTCGTCGCCGCGCTCGTCGGTGAGCTCTGAGACGCGGACGTCGTAGGCCAGGTTGTTCGCGTCGGTGACGGTGGTGCCGTGAAGCTGATCGAAGGGCCGATCGGGAAACACCGCCGTAATCGAGTGGCCGATCCGTGGCGCGGGGTCGAGCACGCGGCAGGCGATGTCGTCGGCGTCGACCACGACGCGGTCGGTGTCGAGGACCACGAGTCCGTCGCCCATCGCCTGGAGCGCTTGTCGGCGTGCGATGGGGACGCGTTCGAGCAGATCAAAGTGATAGAGGCTGAGTACCAGGAGGACCCCCGTAAACGAGAACACGAACGGCGTCAGGTCGAGGTTGGGGATGGGGCTCACGCCGAGCATAAACGCCATATTCGAGAGGAACGGTGGGAGCGGCGCGATGAGCAGGACGACCACCTGCTTCCAGTACACGAGCGACCAGCGGATCCCGACGAAGAGGATCATACTCATTCCGACCGCGACGGCGACGTACGCGAGGACGATGTGCGTGTAGTAGAGCGGCCCAAACACGAGGGCGATCGCCGATCCTGCCGTCGCCGTCGTTTCCGGCGCGACCGTCCAGACGAGATTGTGCGAGGCGTTCGTCGCGACCGCGAGAACGACGGCGAGCGGTTCGACGGCGAGTAGTCCCGCGCGCACCGGAGTGAGCCACTGCGAGCGGCTGACGTACTGGACGACAAAGACGAGCCACAGGATCGGGACGACGGTCGAGAACGCAAAGGAGAGTTCCCACCAGACGGTCTGGGCCGCGACGGAGTCGAATCCGAGCTGGATCGCGTACGCGAACGCTGAGAGCCCGACGACGAGATGGAGTGCCGCGATCTCCGGGCCACACCGTGAGTCCCGGTGCTGCCAACCGAGGACAGCGACCACTGCGTACACGATGACAGTAGCGAACCCGACAGCGGAGATCGCAGTGAGTTCCCACGGCATACGAGAGTAGTGACGTATTTCCCCGAAGCAGCCCTGGTACATCAAACCACCAGTCGACAGAGCGGTTCGAATCGGCTTACGACGGCGGGCTGGTCCGAAACACAGCCAAACGTGATACGCTGTGTGAAAATTTGACAACGTGGTCAGTCCGATCAAGGCTGAAGGAAGTTTTATTTCGGCACTAGAGCGAGTAGCGCCATCAACCGGATGAGAGAATCACTCGACGCGAGCGCGGAAGGAGTATCGGACCCGAAGGCGTGGGCGCTCACGGCGACCGATCGACGAGTGCTCGGCTGGCTCGGCGTGAATCTGCTCGTCTTCGGGCACGTCGTGGCTTTCGAGACGCCGCTGTGGCTGACCTACGCGTACAACGGTCTGCTGTACGCGATCGGAATCGGCGTCGCATTGCGGTCGCCGGAGATCCGCGACGTCTTCGTGCTCGGGAGCGTCGCAGGCGTGTTAGAAGTGGGTGTCGACGCGTTTCTCGTCTCGACGGGGTCGTTAGTGTATCCGGATTCGCTTCCGATGCTCCTGGGATCACCGCTGTATATGCCGATCGCGTGGGCGCTCGTCGTCACCTACTTCGGATACTTCGGACGGCGACTCGACGAAATCGCCGGACCCGTCGCCGCGACCCTCGGTCCGGCGGTGACCGGAATGGTACTCGTGGGATTCTTCGAGTACGGGGCACACTACGCCGGCATCTGGAGCTACGCCATCGCACCGTTCGCGATGCTCGGTCACGTCCCGGCCTTCATCGTCGTCGCGGAGGGTGTGATGTTCGCCGCGCTCTACTGGGTCGTTCGACTGCGCCGACCGCTGCTCGGGGGCGTCGGCTTCGCGGCCGTCATCTCTATCAGCTACGTCGGTAGCTACGCGCTGTTTTCCGCACTCGGCGGCTGAGTCGCGGCAGTGTGTGTCACAAACTCAGCGACGATCAGACGGCCCGCAGCGAGAGCGTCGCTGTCGTCGATTCCGCTGGCGAGACAATCCGGACGCGGACCGCGGCGGCGACGATCGTCGTTTCCCCCGCCCGCTCCTGAACGACGACGCCGTCGATCGCTCGACACGGCCCGAAATCGCGTCCGCGACCGGAGGGACAGTGCTCGGCGGCCCAGCGAGTAGCCGCCGCGTCGTCGAACGCCACGGCCAGCGCTCTGCTCTCGTCCGCGTGGGAACGCTCTAGTCGGTCGATATCCGAACCGACATCCGTCCGGATTCGCTCGACGAGCGAGCGGCGGTCACTCCACGAGATGTCGCGCTCGGCGTCCGTATCGGCGTCACGGACGGCCGCGCGGAAGGAGGCGGTCAGGCTGTGATCGATCTCCCCCAGCGAGGCGACGTCGACCGCGCCCGCGGCGGTCCGGTCGGCGTCGTAACCCAACTGTGCGTAGGCGAGCGTCATCGAGAGGAAGGCGACGGCGACAACCGCGGCCGCGACGAGCACGACCTGTGCGCGGTCGTCGCCCCGGAGCGATCCGCCACGCGGTGACCGCGGCGAGCGGCGGCTCACGCGTACCACACCCGGAGCGTCACGGGACACCGCCCCGTCGCGAGCGTCGCGCTCCCGGACGGCGCGCCGTTGGGTTGCTGCGGGCCGACGGTCCCGTGTGGGAACTCGATACGTCCGAACGCGGCTGCCGGGAGAACCGCATCCAGTCGAGCGCGAAGGGCGTCGCGTTCGGTCGCGAGCGCGCTCGGCGAACGACAGGCCGCCGCGAGTCGGCTCCGGCCGGCGCCGATCGGTGGCTCCGCGTCGAGGATCGCGATTGCGTCGGCTGCAGTGCGATCGAGTTTCGCGTCCGAGCTCCCCTCGGCGGCCGGAATCCAGAGGAACCCGGCGACGACCGCGAGGATCAAGAGCGCGCCGACGGCGGCTTCGAGCAGCGACGTCGCGAGCTGCGCTCGATCGGAGCGGTCACGCACCGACGGTCACCTCCAGTCGCTCGACGCTGGCGTTTCTCGCACGCCACGAGACGGTCGCCGCCCCGGCAACGTATGGATCATCGGCGTCGAACGCGAGCGCGAGAGGGCGGGTATCCGGGACTGCAACCGAGTACTCGCCCGCGAGGCCGGACGGATCGTGGAGGACGACTCTGTTGCCGGCTCGAACTGTCGTCACACTTCGGCCTCGACGCGAATCTACTGCGACAGTGACCCCTCCCGTGTGATCTGCGAGCGTGACTTCGCGCCGATCCGAGAGCTCGATCCGCTCGGTTTTCTGAACTGGACGCTCGACACGAACGCGGCGTTCGACCCGCTCGAATCCCGCATCGCGGACGCGACGACCGTCGCCCGACGCTGCGGGGCTGCCGCGCTCCACGAGGACGTCGCCGCCGAGCGTGACGCGAATCGACCGTCCCCGGAGAGACGGGACGGCGGCTTCGAGGTCGGACGCGGTCAGGTTCCTGACGGCCGCCGAGCGGACGACGTTCGGCCCGCGCGTGTGTGGGGCATCGGCCGCGACGAGGTACGCGGCGAGATCGTCCGCGGCGTGCGCCGTCGCCGGATCCCGATCGGCGTCGACGAGCGCGTCGTTCGCGAGCGCCGCCCCGGCGACCGTGACCGTCGTCACGACGACGATCGCCACGGCGAAGCCGATCAGATTCGCCTGGGCGCGCGACGTCACGTAGCCGCCTCCCGTTCGGCCGTTGACGAAACGGAGCCGCGTGAGGGATCACGCGCTGCGAGGCGCGAGGTGCCGTCACGCTCGTTGAGGAGTCGAATCGAAATTCGTCCCTCGGTGACGACGACGACCGCCCGCGACGGCGGCGCACTGTCCCACGAACCGCGGACGACGGTCGCGTCGGGGACGGTGAGCCGGATCCGTCCGTCGACCGAGGCATCCGGATGAACGAGCCGCAGCGCCGGCGTGGACGTGTCGTTCGCGACGACGACTCGGTAGGGATCACCGCGAATAGCGGGCGGAAGTCGGACGGCGACGCTGCGGTCCGCGCGTACGTCCGTGTCGGCCGGGACCGCCGCTTCGACGCGCTCGGCGGCCGCGACGAGCGCCCGGTCGCCGAGTTCGGTCCCGACTGCCGCGCGGTAGTCGGGTGCGATGCCGCCGAAGAACGTCGCCGTCAGGAGCGCGACGAACAGCACGCCGACGCCGAGTTCGAGCGTCTTGCCCACGACGGGCGAGAGACCGCGATCGAACGATCGGCCCCGCGATCGACTCCGCCTTCCCGCGTCGCGTCGCCGGCTCATCGGCCCACCTCGACCGCAAGCCGCACGTCGTGGACGACGAGATAGGCGGTCCGCTCGCCCTCGAAAGACGCGACGACGCTCGGCGTGCCGTCGCCGTCGATGTCGCGGCGTGAAGTCGTCGCGCCGCGTTCCTGCAGGTGGCGCTCCCAGGCGGCCGGCGTCGGCGTTTCGATGCCGACGCGGTACGAAGACGCAGGGAGGTCGACCCGCTCGGTTCGCGCGTCGGTGCGAAGCGTCATCGCGAGGCGATGGCCGCCGGTCGAGACGCCGTCCGCGCCGGTGGCGTTCAGGACGGGCACGCCTATGTACAGAGTCCCGCTCGCGGGGGCGACCCGACTCGGCGCGACGACGCGACTGCCGCGGTCGTCGCTCTGGACGACGGCACCAGCGAAGCCGGTGACGCGCTGGCCGCCGTCGGCGTAGACGATCGCCCCGGCGTGGCCCGCCCAGACGACGCCGTCGTCGTCGAGAAGCCACACGGTCCGGTTGACCACCTGAATCGTCCCCGTCGCGAGTTCGACGGTCGTCTCTCGGTCGCCGGGGGCGGGTCCGAGTGCCGTCTCGAAGTCGTCGGCGACGCGCGTCGCAGCAGCCGAGGCCGCCCCGTCCTCGACGATAGACCCGGCCGTCGCCGTGAGTCCGCCGACGGCGAGGACGGTTATCCCCAAGAGAAGTGCGACGCCGACGACGGCCGTCTGTGCGCGGTCGTTACCCGGCGCAGAAACGGAGGTGTCGGGGCTCATACCAACCCCGTTCCCGTGAAGACGACGTGACAGATCGCGACCAGACAGCCGGAGTGCAAGAGCGCCTCGTACTGCCCGCGACTGGCGACGCCGGCGAACCACCCCGAGGCGAGCATCGTCGCCTGGGTGGTCACGTAGACGCGGTACTGATCGCGCGCGAGGTCGACCGCGCCGGGATCGACCGCGACACCCGAAAGCTCCGACATCGTCGACAGCCGATCGAACCCGGCGAAGACGTTGGCACTCGTCGCGACGCTGATCCCGACGACCAGAAGCGCGGTCGTCCAGCCGACGGCGACGTAGACGAGCATCCCCGATCTGAGCGCGCGTTTCTCGTGATAGAGGCGGCCCACTTCGCTCTGGAGCGTCTCGAAGACGACACCCGTGTCGCTGCCGGCGTCGAGCGCGCCGATCACGAGACCGACCGTCTGCTCGGCCATCGGCGTGCCGACGCGGTCGACGAACCGGTCGAGCGCCGCCGTCCGCAGGTCAGTCTCTGCGTCCGTCGTCGGCGTGGTGAGGTGCAGATTCATCGAGAGATCGGCGACGTCACCGTTCAGCGGTCCGAGGTCGACGTCGCGGGCGACGTGTTCGACCGCGGCGGAGAAGGGCCGCCCGAGGTTGACGTGGCCGGAGACGGCGTGGACGAAGTCTTTGAGTTCGTGGTCTTTCGCGTCGTCGAGTCGGGCGCGGCGGACCGCGACGAGGCCGACGGGAATCGCGTAGCCGACGTAGCCGACCAGAAGCGAGATCACGACGTCGACGCCGAGGAGGACGGACGCGACGAGCGCGGCGATGCCGATCGGCGCGAACGCGACGCTCGCGCTCGCGGGGTTCGTCGTCGCCGTGCGGAGTGTACTGACCGTACTCTCGGGTCGGTAATACGTGACGTGCTGATCCGGCGGCCGGAGTCGGGCGACGAGCCCCGCAGTCCCGAGGCCGACTACGAGGATGAACGCTGCGCTGCCGTAGACGATGAGCGCGCGGAGCGTGACGGGGCCGAGCGGCGTCCCCACCGGTGCCGAGAGTTCTGGCGAGATGATGCTCATCACCGTGAGGACGATGACGAGGAGCGCCGGGAGGACGAGCAACACGACGAACAGTTCCGCGAGCAGTTCGAGAAACCCCTGCGCGCGACGCCGGTCTCGGTCCTGCTGGTGCCGCAACATCCGACTCTCCATCGCGAGGTACTCCCGAAGCGCGTCCGAGCCCTGCTCGGCGTGCTCGCGAAACTTCAGCAAGAAGGGCGCGAGCGTGTCCTGCGCCGGCGTGTCGCGGGCGACCCGCCGGAGCCCCTCGTCGACGTTCCCCGTCATCGCCGCGGTGTTGAGCGCCTTTCGGAGCGCGACTGCCGTCTCCCCGTAGGCGTCGGTGTCGGCGACGCGCCGGAGCATCGCGCGGCGGCCGTCGCTCCCGGACGCGAGGACGTTCAGGTAGCGAACGGCACTCGGGAGCGTGCGCCCGATGTTCGAGCGCCGCGCGGCGGTCAGCCAGCGGAGGTATCGGCCGCCGGCGTAGACGACGCTCCAGTGGACGCCCGCGGCCGCGAGAACGCCGATGAGTCCGGCTAATGCTGTCGCGTCCCGTCGAGAGATATCGGGGGCGTCAGCGGCGGTGCCTCCGACTCCGCCGGTACCGACGCCGGCGAGCCGTTCGAGGAGGTCGGCCGCGGCCGATTCGACCATCGCGGGTGGGAGCGCGAGGCCGACGGCGAGGAGAGCTCCACCGGCGAGCACCGCCAGGAGCCACGAGAACGCGTAGACGCGAGCGAGGTACAGATCGAACGCGACGGTCAAGTTGGTTCCGCGATAGGCGCGCCGGTCGCGCTCGTGGCGACGTGAATCCGCTCGGCTGGCGAACAGCGCGTACGCTGCGCGGTCGAACGTTCCGAGCGAGCGCGTTGCGTGATGCGAGCGTTGTCGAACCGAACCCGAACGCTGGGTCGGATCGGACGGCGACGACGGTCCCAGATTCGAGCCCTGCTCGGAGTCGCCCCCGCTCACGGCTTCCGTCCTCCGTACCGATCGCGAGTCCGCACCGAAGCGTCGTCTGCGGTTCCAGTCTCGCGTTCGGACGGCGACGACTCGGTATCGGACTCGGCAGTCTGGTGTGCACGCTGCCGCCGGACTCGCTCGACGGTCGCGGCCTCGTCAGTCCGGAGGTCCGAGAGGAAACCGAACAGCCGGTCGACGTCGGTCACGTCCTCCTGGAGGAGATACTCGACGTAGCCGCGCTTCCGGCGGAACTCGCGTTCGATCGTCTCGACGTCCTGGTCGGTCGCGTCGGCGATGCGGTGGAACACGCGGAGTGCGCGGCGGTGCGTCTCGCCCGCGGTAGCGGCGTCGTCGCCGCCGAGCGACGGGTGATCGTAGGCCATCGCGAACGATCCGTCGGTCTCCCGCCAGAGGATCGTGTTGTAGTAGAGGTTCGTCCCGTCCTTCTCGACGACGCCCGTCCGCGCGGACGCGGGCAGTTCCTCGTGCTCGGACTCCGAGAGGAGTTCGACGACCGAGCCGACGTAGCGCTCGCCGTCGACGCGGCGGGGAAAGACGACCACGTCGAGTTCGCGCAGGAGATACACGGGCAGCCCCTGCTCGACGACGCGGTTCACCAGCGTCTCGATGTCTTCGGCGTGTGTGGTGCCGACGACCCCGTGGCCGGTGTTCAGCACTTCGGCGAAGGTTTCGAACGACTCCGGGGTGTTGACCTCGGCGATGACTTCCACGTCGGGGTTCAGATAGTTCGCTTCAGTCATCAGATCCGCCATCGAGACGCGCTTGTACTCGTTCTCGTGGTCGCGCGTCGTCAGCGACACGCCGGTCTCGTGGGGGAGATACACCTCGCGAGACCCCTCGTCGATGCTGATCGGGCGGTGATCGTACGGAATAAAGGGCATATGGGCGTTCATCAGCGTCGTCTTGCCGGCCCCGGTCGGTCCCGAAAAGAGGACGACGCGGTGGTGTTCATAGAGGAGCCAAAGCAGCGTCACCAGTTCTGTCGGGATCGATCCGAAGCCGACGAGGTCGATCGGCGTCAGCGGCGACGACGCCTGTTTGCGGATCGAGACGTGCGGTCCGTCCTCGGAGATGACCGGGAGCGCGACGGCACACCGGATGGTCTCACCGTGACCGGTGGCGTCGGGTGCGACCCCCTCGGGGCGGAGGTTCACCTTCGCGGAGGGCTGACTCGCGCTGAGTTCGACGCCGTCGGCCGCTGCCAGTTGGGTGACGACGTTGATGAAACTCGTCTCGTCCTCGAAGGCGAGGTTCGTGGGGACACGTTCGCCCGCGCGGACGACGTCGGCCCGCGGAACGACCTTCACGCGCTCGCCGACCCGATTGGCTTCGACGTCTTCGAGGTGCGGGTCGCGGATCGGGACCGTGAGGACGCCCTCACCGACGTAGTCGCGGAGGACGTAGTAGACGAGGTCGTCGAGGCGGTCCTGAGCGTACCGGCGGTCGACCGGCGGCACGCCGAAT
>Ga0207719_100201_pt1 | contig 46810 bp, 46 predicted proteins | sample A23P1SouthBayCA_2_FD_187279 | JGI IMG/M metagenome (GOLD analysis project Ga0207719, IMG submission 187279) | Aerobic enrichment media microbial communities from Eden Landing Ponds, California, USA - A23 P3 (3) (SPAdes) | ecosystem: Environmental > Aquatic > Marine > Unclassified | place... | reverse complement strand
CGGGCCGCAATCGAACGTCGCCCGGCTACTCTCGGGCCGCGATCCAACGTCGCCGGCTACTCTCGGGCCGCGATCCAACGTCGCCGGCTACTCTCGGGCCGCGGCCTCCTCGTCCAGGGACTCACGCCGGCGCGGGTCGAGCGATCCAAGCAGGATTCGACTGACTGAGTGGGGGCTGTGGTCGCGGATCACCAGGAGCATGTTCGCGCCGAAGACGACGATGCCGAGGGTGACCAGCGCGCCGCCGAGACCGAACGCGGGCGACGGGAGCAGCGACAGGTCGGCGAGGACGAGCAACAGAGTTCCGGCGACGAGCAGCGTCGCGTCTGCGGCCGCCAGCCGGTCGTCGTAGAGGTCGTCGATCATCGGCACGTCCTCGAACCCCAGGCGGTCGCTGTACCGGTGGACCCAGATGATGAAGGGGACGATGTGATACAGCGTCCCGAGGACGACGAACCCCACGGTCCCGAGGGCAAAGAGGTGGACGGCGCCCGGTGCGCCGAACAGCGACGCCGACGCGGTCGGATCCCGGAGCCACGCGGGCGCCGTCAGCAGCGCCCAGCCGAACAGCCCAGGAACGGCGACCGCATAGCGCGTGTGCATCGGCGTCCTGTCGACCCGCATCTCGAAGAGCTTCCGGGCGAGGATCGTACCGAAGGCGAGCGCCGCCACCAGCACGAGAGCGGCGCCGACCCGGGCGAGGGGAACGACATCGAGGAGCCGCCCGGCCGCCAGCAGCACGACCCCGACCGGGTGGCCGACTTCCTCGATCGGCCGCAGATACTCGTCGACGCCGTGGAGTTCGGTCTGGGTGAACATCGTCCCGAGCTGGTAGAGGGCGCCGTAGACGGTCGTCAGGACCGCGCCGAAGACGGCGAGGGTGGCGTGAGTCGCCACGACCGCGGCGTGGTCGACTGACGCGTCCGCGAACACGGGGTGGGTGAAGTCGATCGCGAGAAGTACACCCAGCAGCGTGAGGACGACGAAGAATCCGAGCGCGAGCAGGAAGTGTCGCTCGGTCACGTCGTAGCCGTCGAGCGGGACGAGCGTCCGGGCGACGTTGTAGACGAACGTCCAGAAGCCGACGAGCATCAGCCCGCCGAACGGGACCAGCCACGAAAGCGCTCCCAGGAGGAGCGCGCCGGCGAAGCCGACCAGTCCGACGGCGACGAGCGTCAGTTGTGCGCCCGCGAGCCGCCGGGAGTGCAGGGTGGTGCCCGACCAGACCGGAACGAACTGGGTCATCGCGCCCATGATGGTGACGCAGATCCACCCGACCAACAGCAGGTGGACGTGTGCGAGCGTCCTGAACCCCGGAACGGTGTCGGCGACGACGCCGACCCCACCGAGAGCACCGAGGAGGAGGAATCCGAGCCCGACGACAAAGTGACGTAGCGGGATCGTCATCGGCGGCTGCTGGTCCGTCTCGACGGCCCCGGGTATCGCGCCCATACGTGCCGGATAGGGGACTCACGCCCCTGCGTGTGTGTGCGAACATGTTCGAACCGGCGTCGCTCGGATCGAGGTACTCGGCGACGACCCCGAGGTTAAGGCGGCCCTCTACGAACAGACCTCCCGGAGCGATCACATGACTACGTCGCCAAAGGCCGGCGAACTGCTCGTCGGCGCGTGTCTCAGACTCGTCACCGGGTGTCAGGTGGTCGTGTACAATCAGCACTCCTCCCGGCAGGGCAACCAGAACGAGATCGACGTGATCGGCGTCCACACGACGCCGACCGGCGACCAGGAGATCTACAGCTGCGAGGTCGTCACGCACCTGAACGGCATCGGATACGGGAACTACGAGGAGAGCACCGCACGACTTCGGAAGAAGTTCCGGCACCACCAGCGCGAGATCACGGAGATATTCGATTCCGCGGACACCTATCGGCTACAGCTGTGGAGTCCGAACGTGCAACCCGGCCTCGTCACCCGGCTCGAAGAACTGTCCACGGAGTTCACAGACGCCGACAGGACGACGCTCGACCTGGTCATCAACGAGCGGTATACTGATCGCATCGGGGACCTGCGGGCAGAAGCGGCGGAGACGACGAAACAACGGGGCGAGTTGGCGTTCCGCATGCTCCAGATCCTCGAACACCTGAAGTGACTGGTAGCCCCACCGTGACGGGCTAAACGTGGCGAGAGAGATCAGTCCAGTCGTTGGACGATAGCCTAGTGAACGAGCAATCCGAGGATGCCCAAGACCCCGAAGACGACATCGCGGAGTCGCGGATTGGGGGAATCCTCGGTTCACAGAATCAGAATTTAGTCATCGTCGGCGGTGTACGCACCGCCACGACGCTTGATACGCGCGACAACGAGCCGCTGGTCGTCTTGCCGGAAGCTCACGGACAGCCGGAACTCCCCGATGCGTATCTTCTTGTACGGGCTGTTCCGGAGTGGCTCTCCGTAATCCGGAGGGTCGCGCCACGGCGAGGAGACGACTTCATCGAGTTTGTCGAGTATCCGATCTTGGTCGTCGGGGGACAGGCCATCGAGGTCGTCTTCGGCCGTCGAGGAGAGTTCCCACATCCACCCGTCGTCACTCATCGATCGTTCCGAACCGCTCGCGAGCCTCCTCGGCGCTCGTCGTTCGTCCCTCCCGGATGTCCTCCTCGGCTTCGAGCAGGGCGACGAGTTCGTCACGGTCGAACGTCGGGAACTCGACGGCGTCCCGGAGCGTGTACCGGATGAACTCGCTCCGACTGTTGAACCCGCGTCCCTGCCACGTGTCGTCTATCTGTTCGAGGAACGACTCGGTGACCTTGAAGTTGACCGTGGCGATGTCGTCCTCGCCGTCGTCGTTCGTGTCCGCTTTAGACATACGTACGTAATACGCTGGTCTTACCAATAGGCGTTTCGCCGGAACCTCACGTGCCGCGCAACCGACGTGGATAGCCGCATCGAGGGGCGTTTATATAACATCAATGACTATTTTCGTTCATCCCTCTGTGAGCGCGGATGGGCGAAACCCGTGGTGTCCCTGAGAGAAGGCGCATCCGGGGCGATTTCGGGTCTACCCCGCCGCAGTCTGTGAATTATTTTATGTGACCTGATGATTTATCGAACCGAATGTCGGCGGTAGATGCCCTGTTTAGCGAGAGCAGCGAATCTTGAACGGATCTTGTTCAGGCGAGTTTGGTCATGAAAGTATGCACACAAGGAGTGTACAGCAGAAAGAGCCTAGGCCGGGATTTGAACCCGGGCTCTCGTCCTTACCAAGACATTGATACGTTTCGTGGCCTGAAAACCGTATTTTGACCGTCTTCAGACGACACGTATTCTCTCTGTATTTCAGACCACGTCGCCGTCTTGGACTTTGCTGTATTCTCCGGTGTTGGCCGGTCTCTTCGTCAACTTAGTATTATCGCGCACCCCCTTGAAACACCGGGCAAGCAGTCTTTCGGCCTGAGAAAGAATACGTGAAACTCAGTCAGTCAGCTTAGCTTGGCAGTATACATTAGTAGATTCAGTAGGCACGAGATTTGTTTGACCAGCCTTGAACTCTACATAGCAGTCGCACTGACCAAACTTGTCCTCGCACTTCTCCTGAATCCTTGAAAAGCGATCCTGCATAAGTTGTCACCTCCTTATCTGATGTAAAATATCAAGCGGTTTAAGATTTGTTCAAAGAAACCCTTGAACGTCCTTTTCGATCCGCTTTCCGTCCTGCTCTCAGCAGTGTTTCTAGTGCTTCTCGGCAGTCTCCGCTGTTCTCTGCCACGGTTTCTGCGATCTCTTCGAGGACTTCATCCGGTACTGTTCCTGGTTTGAAGGCTTGCTCAACCCGTTTCTCCAGAATTTCGACTAACTGTGGTGCTTGGTAGGAGTTGAATTGGAGTGTTTGACAGTTCAGTCTTGATTGGCTTCGTGGATCTAGCTGTACCTTGGAAGGCGGCTGGTTCGACACCATTACGATTCCCAACCCGTTTTCGGCCTCCTGATTCAGCATCTGCAAATCATAGATGATCTCCGTCTTCTCCTGCAACTGGTCGAACTCGTCGATAGCTACGGCTACTCCACGGTTCTTATCCAACCACTCCTTTAATTTTGAGAGTAGTTCGTCAACGGGTTTGCCTTTTCGAGGCGCAGGATACCCGAGCTGAATCAGTAACTCGGTGAGAAGTGAGGGACGGGTGTTGTACTGCCAGGCATTAATGTAGACCGCCTTAGCACTTGTCTCGCTCTCCAGCCGGTCGAAAACGTGTTTGACACAAGTCGTCTTCCCGACTCCGGCAGGACCGTACACCAACAGGTTCTCCGGCATCTTTCTGTGGGTTAGCGGTCGGACTGCGTCCGCTATCCTCTCTACCTCGGTCTCTCGACCTACCGGTTCACTTGGTTCGTAATTTGTCGTCAAGTAGGTTTCTGACCGCAGAATTCCGCCGCGTGGGTGAGAGTCTTGGAACATATCGGTTTTACCAGGTCCTCCGTGTATCCAGTAATCCAGGTCAGGTAGATTCAAAAACCAAGTCAAGGGTGACATTTCTCTTGCCTCCACGGATTCCGCGGAAATCTACGGACTCGAATTAAAACTAGACGAGTCGCATCCTTGCATTACATCCATACGAAACACGGCTCCAGAAAACCAGTGTAACCCCTTCCATCCATAGAAACCCTGTTATTATGCCAGAACCGCCACTCAAAGACCCAACACCGCTAAAACACAACTACATACCCCAGAAAATAGCTCAGCGAGAAAAGGAACAAGAAATCCTGAGAAACACGCTCTCCAATGGGTCAGTCTCTCAAAACCTGTTCATCCACGGACCAAGAGGAACCGGAAAAACCCACGTAACACACCTTGCACTCCAGGAACTCGACAACAAGTGCTACGTCGACTGCAGCCAATACGACACCCAATACAAAGCCCTGAAACAAATACTCCATCAACTAACCGGCGAGAAAACTGGGGATGGCTACCACACTTCCGATCTCCAGAGAAAACTGGTGGAGAAAACCGGAGCCAACAACACTGTCGTAATTCTGGACGATGTCGACTTTCTCCTATTGAATGACGGCAGCGACTTACTCTACTTCCTGACACGGATGGAAACACGAAACAACACAAGATTAGTCCTGATCTCCTCCAACCACGAAGACCTGAAAAACAAGATCGAGCAAAGAACATACAGCAGCCTACAACCACAGAGAATCGGATTCGAACCCTACACCGCCGAAAAGTCCTTCCAAATCCTCCTGGAACGAGCACAGAAAGCACTTATCGACCAGAGCCTCCAGAAAGCCGCATTAACCTACATCACCTCTACAACCCAGAACATCACCGCAGGCCTGTACTGGCTGAAACACGCAGCAGAAAACACGGACTCAGTAATCACCGAATCACAAATCCAACAAGTACAGGAACAAGGTTTCGAAAAATACGCTGACCACCTTCTCACAGGGTTCTCAGAACACCACAAATTGCTGTATCAAGCCGTGGAGGAGCTCGACACCGAGAACAATACCATCCGTACAGGAGACATCTACACACGATACGAAGAACTCTGCAAAAGCTCAAATGCATTGTCCAAGAGAAGGTTAAGCGACTTCCTCAAACAATTGGAACTCCTCAACTTGATCAAAGCAGAATACCACTACGGCGGCCAGAAAGGCAAAACACGAGACGTGAAACTCGCTACTCTATGAGCCGGATACCGGGTTTCGGTCCTGCTGAGGTGCTTGATCTTTCCCTTCTAAAGCAGCGGTACCGGTTATCCCAAGGAAGTCGGTCAGATCTCCTTCAAATTCTCTGGTCTGATCCGTTGCACCCCCTTTTGCGTGAGCAGCCTCGTGAAGCAGTAATCCAATAAATCCTGGTTTAGAGTTCAATACATCTCTCTTTATCACGATTCGGCGTTCCGTCGGTTCCCACAAACCCGCAGCTTTCCATCCGTCATCGAGACTACGCATCGTCTCCGATATCCGAACCTCTTCAATAAGATTTTCAACACCGACCAAAGACAAAATTTCGTCCTTCAGCTTCCAAGCTTCGTTCTCCCGTTCGGTTAGCTCGGATACATCCACCCATTCGAACTCAAAGCTATCCTCCCACTCCTTTTGGAAGAGATCGACATCTCTTACTTCCCCGCCTTCAACATCCGACTTAGACCTCAATTCTTGCCTAGTTCTGTCTGGAACAGTTACTATTCGCTTTCCATCTCCACGTGCCCGTTCCAGCAAATCCTTCATCTGACCCTGCTCCTCGGCAGTCACGAATATAGCTTCACTCCGGGCATTCAATACACGCGCAGCATGAACCTGAACAGGTTTCCAAGAGAGCTCGTCATGGTTCGTACCTTCCTGAACCTTTTCGAGATCATCAACGAGGCGTTCCGCAACGTCTCCAGACTCACACGCCTGAAGAATCTTCTTGACCCTCGCCGTATAGGCAGTTCTTCCAACATTTGACCTCTCACGGTTCAACGCATCCCGAATCTTCTTCGTCGTATTCGTAATATTATAGCTGAACAGGAAATCCTCTTCAGTAGCCACCTTCAGCCCAGTCACATAGATATTGGCCGAGCCATCACCTGCTGGCTCATATACTTCACCGAATCTAGTCTGCTCAAGCAGTTCCGCGTCAGTATAATTCAAGAAGTTCTGCTTAGCCTCCTCAACATCTTCCTCTGTACAACCATCCAATATGACCTCTGTCCCCTCAAGATCAGGATGCTCGGTCTTACGGATTACCGCATGAAGTGTCTCAACATCATCAAAACCTGCTTTTGATGCCTGCTCAACGGTGAACGTGATATATGGGGAGTGAACGGTGACATCTACACCCTGTCGATAAAGCACAGCGAGTGCATCCTTGAGCCCAACTCCGAATTTCCCGATTACTTTGTCGGGGTTATTCAGTTTCTCCTCGTCTTCGCCTTGAGTCAGATCCTGGTGGGTTAGTCCACGACCGTAGTCTCTAATATGCCACCTGCCTTCATCATCTTCGAAAATTTCAGGTTCATTTGTCCCAGAGAGTGCCGCTTCGTCCAGGGAGTTTGCGATTAGCTCTCGGATTCCATCGCTGGCGTCCCAGGCCTCCAGCAACTCTTCTTCCATATTAAGGTCGAACTTTTTCGGCCATTCACCGCTCATAACTGACACCTGCTGCCTCCAAAGTTTTCATACTATCGACCAGTCAGGTGAACCAGCCCCTGAAAAACTGTTAGAACAGCTCACTGAGAAAGTCATCCTCTACTTCTTCCAAAGAGCGTTCGACCTCACGTAATTCCATCTCTAACTCGATCCTGTCACGCCACTGATTCCGCTTCTTCCTCCGTAGTTCAGCGTAGAACTCCTCGATCTTGGTCTTCAAACTCTCCTTCTCATCTTTCTGACCGCCGCCAAAACCACGGTACAGATCTTCTAAACGTTCGACGTACCAGTCAAGCTTCGACTCCAACTCACTAACCGACTCAGAATGGATATCCTCCCGTTCACTCAGCAAATCCTCTATCCGCTTTAACTCCTGCTCCAACCGCTCCTGTTCACTCTGCTGTTCTTCTCGTAGAAACTCCTCAACATCGAAGTCTTGCAGATCTAGGTCTTCCCAGTAGTCCCGGTACTCCATATAGTGACGTGAATTGAAGAAGTGGGAAGGGAGTTATCCGTCCCCAGAGTTCGTTAGCCCCCGGAATTCTCTTGCCTTATCCTGGTAGAACTTTGGCAACTCCTCAACCTCTTCATCCGACCAGGATTCGACTTCCTGCAAGAGTTCTTCGGCTTCAGCTATTTCTTGCGATAAAACCATCAATACGAGGGAGTTTTATCCAGTCAATTTTCATATTGGTTAGCAGACAGTCGGATTCGATTGAACCTGCTTGAATTCGTTCCTACAAAGCTTCTTCCAAAGCTTCGTTGCTTCCCTCTAAATCACCCATCTCTGCTCTCACTCTCCCGAGTCGAAGCCAGGCAGAAGTATAATCAGGATCGTCTTCCGTGACTTCTTCCAAAATAGAAGCAGCTTTCCGGTGCAATCCTTGGTCGGCAAAAATAGTTGCTTTATTAACTCTTGTACTCATTACCGCTGGATCCAGATCTAGAGCCAGCTCGTAACTTACTAACGCCTCAGTATATCGATCAAGAGATTGTAGAACTACTCCACGGCGGTCCCAAGCACGTCCAAACATTGGATTGTAGCCCAGTGACTTCTCAAAACACTCCAATGCCTTCAAATGATTTCTCTTAAGCCCTTCAAGACCTCGATGAAACCACGTCATCTCATTCTCAAGCAATAACTGATAACCAAGTGGCTCCAATTTTTCCGATAATTCTTCAATTCGATCTTCCAACTCATCCTCTTGATCCTCTACATCATCCCTGAATACGATCTGGGTTAGAAAACCATAGTCCATCCATTCGATATTGCATCGGAACCAAATTGCGTTAGGAACCTGCTGATAGAATTCTTCTCTACGATCAGGACTAATCACATCAACAACAGTCCACTCATCAGCAGAAACAGTTAATTCTGTAACAAACTGTTTAGTCAAAATATGATGTTTCTCTCCTTCAGGTTTATCTGGATCATACTCCATATCGAACCGAGTAGTACCTCTAGTCTCCCCGATATCGTCAAGAAGACGCTGAGTCACAAGTTTATCATGTATGTTGCTGGCTAGATGATCTTCATCTCCCGGACTAAAATTATAATCCTCGTCAATAACGCCTAGAGCGGCCGCATGATACTTTAGATACATCTGATCAAACCAAGTACCATTGAATTCAATTAGTCCATCATCCTCAGAAAGGATATTTGACGAGACCAGTTGTTCAATAATTTGCTTTCGTCGTTTCTCTACCGAAGAAACGCTGTCCGGGAGGTCTTCGATTTCGTAAAGAAACATACATTTGGCGAGCCACTCAAGCGGAGTTTTTGGGAATTCCACTGCTGCGACAACCGCAAGCAGATAATCGGAACTCAGCTGCTTGATCTGATCAGCAATTTCCCGACTCGGGTTAGTACTTAACAACGACTCTGCCACCTCGTCGAGAACCTCTCGTGTGAGAGATAATCCTTCTCCAGTTTCAGCGTATCGTCGATACATATGATGAGCAATAAGCCTGATTTCAAACGGTGATCCTCCTGAGACGGCATGAATTTCTCCCACATCGGCCTCGAAATCATCTTCCTCCTCGGTAAGCGGGTTGAGAAGACACTTCCTAGTGTGCTCAATCTCAGAAAATGGTTCCAGTTCGAAAAGAACAAATGACTGCCTAAGCGGGACATATTCATCAGGCAATACATTCACTAAGTTCGTGCCAGCCAATATCATTTGATAACCGTCAAGGCTGGAGACTATAGATTCAAATTTCCTGAATAAATCATCATTTGAGAAAACCTCGGCATCATCAACTAACAACACAACAGCTGTAGATCCCAATTCATCATCAAATAGATCGGAAAAGTCGTCTACTATTTCTCGTCTCGGAACACTTGACATCTGATCACCACTTTCCTTGAGTTTGATATACGTGGAGCTATATCCAATCGACGCCTCTGCATCAATATCCACTCCGTTGACAATGTCTCTAAACCTATCCAGAATGGATTGATCGATTTGATCTTGCTCTACTCCCGCAGACATAATGATTTCATACAGCTCTCGAAAAAACTCTAACTCGCTGACAGTATTCATACGATCAAGCGGAACCTTAACAGGCAAAATATCAATGTCTTCAGCATCATACTGAATCATGTTCAGGAGGCTGGTTTTGCCAATTGAGGTCTCTCCGGTTATCGCTACATTGTAGAACTCCCCGAGAGAAGCCTGCTCTAAGTAATACCGGATCTCACCTCGTACTTCTTCACGATCCACGAAGTCGGCTACATTCTCAATCTCTCTCTGGTAGGCATATGGATTCAGACGGGGATCAGTATCTTCCTTTGATCCGTCGCGATTCATCTTGGGTAACAAAGTGACGCTGAAATAAATAAATGAACTGCCGATCAATCCTCAAGCTGCTCCAACTTCTCTAGAACCCCTTTCTCCTCCAGCTCAGCTAACCGCTCCAGTACGTTCTGTTTCTCTTCCTGTTCTGCTTCGTCTTTCAAACTGAGCGGTCTCCCGCATTGGCGGCACTCGGAGTGCTGAGATTTGTTCGCGGTACCGCAGAACGGACAGTTCTGACTTTCCTGCTCGTCTTCGTCACCGGTTAAGCCGTATTCTTCCCGAATGGCTTTGTTGACGTCGTCGTTGTTCAAGTGTACGTAGACCTTGGCTCGGTCACTTCCAGGCTTCCAGCCAGCAAACTTGTTCAACTGCTCGTAACCCATGAACGTCGCAACTTCAGTTAGACGAGTATGTCGAAGGTTGTACGGTCTCCTCTTATTTTCAGGTATTTCAGCGCGTTCGCAGGCATCTTTGAATCGTTGTCGGAAGGCCTGGTACGTCCATCGGTCTCCGAGATCCGGCTCGTAATCGCAGTTCTCGTCGTGACCGTACAGCGATTCACCACAGGTCTTACATCCTTGTTGCTCGGTCTTTACCCAGAGCGGTGCTGAAGGATCTTCTATATCTCCGAGTTCCCCGCCAAGCGGATGCTGGGCCAGCCACTCACGTATTGGCCGTCCTGACCGCACTAACTGGTTAGTTCTATCAGGAGTTCCTTTCTTGCCTTCGAGGAAGATGAAGTCGCCTTTCGCGTTTGAAGTGAAGTCACCGATATTGGCTTCCAAGAGTTCTCCTGGCCGGGCTGCTGACTCATACAGAGTCATTGCGAAGGCTCGTCCACGGGTACTGGTGAAGCCTCGGAACAGCCTCTTTCTCTCGTCTTCGGTGAAGAGTTCGTCTCGTGAAACGGTGGTCGTCTTCGTTGGAGAGGTGCTGAAGAAATCGACCTTCTCAGGGTGCTCGTGACCGCCGTTTTCGATCCGGTAGAACTTCTTGACCGTCCCCTTGATCTTGTGTTTGGTTGCCTCGGCGTAGCTACTCCGGTTCAACCCCGCCATTACTTCTTTGAGTTCCTGTTCAGTGGCTCCACGGAATTTGAAACCGTCTGGCGCAAAGTTCCTGAGAATACATTTGAAGCACTGAATCTGCCGTGTTTGCTGTACTTCGCTGATACCCTCAGCCGCGGCATGGTTCACAAATTCCCGTATCGTCTCAAAGTTGTCTTTAGAGACCTCGTTTTCCAGGTTTTGAAGTTCGCGTTCTACGTCTACGTATTTTTGTGATGACATATAGTGGTGGTTCACGTTCCGAATTTTTGGAAGAAGAATGGTGAGACACGGTTTCTCTTGGATTCGGTGTTACAGCGTTCCCACTATACCGTTGGATTCTATGGGCTGTTGAAAAGGCGGGAGGCGTTTCTATTACCCCCTGTCTCGGATGATGCCCACTAAACCCTTGATAGAATGGGAAAGCCGGGCATGGAATTAACGATGCTCTGCCGTTCCTTTCCGTGTTTTACCATTCTCCTTCCTTCGATTGGGTTTTCAATCGAAAATTGGTCTAGAATATTTAAATAACCTGCCTATTTGTAAGAGTCTTGGAGCTAAGGACAGGCGGGCTTTAATCGAAGCGCGGCCATAGATCCGGGTCAGCAGGTTGAATTCGGATGTGAAGTCAAGAATATATACTAAGTAATCGAACGAAAGAGGGAAACCGTACTACACATGGCACCGGTTCGTCAATCCGCTGAATTCAGAACTTAAAATAAGAATTCGGATAGCAACTGAGAATTCATAGCCCGAATTCAGGATCATACGACAAAAGGAGATATATTATTTAATCATTAAAAGTACGAAGTGTTAAACGATTTAAAGAGTTCAAAAGATAGGCTATACATCTTTCTCACTCCAATTCAAGCGTGTTTCAAGGCTTAAAAATCTTCACTTCGGCGTATATCCTAGGTGATCAACATGGGATTCGACTTGATAGGAGAACTAATACTACGGTCTTTAGAACTCCTTCTTCCTGAGCTCTACTTCCTACTATTCGTAAAGGAACAATCCGAAGGCCGGTATACTTGGAGATATGTGTCGAAATTTATCGGAGAGAATAGAAATCTTCAGCCCTATGTGAATACTTGGATCGTGGCTCTTGTTGGGTTTATCATTTACTTGATTTCTAATCCTACAACGAAGTTTCTTTACAGCCAGATTTCAGAAGAGTCTCTTATCGCGACTTTTTCCTCTATCCCAGTCTGGCTTCAAGTTCTATCACTCGCTTTCGTAGGGTTACTTAATTTAGCGTTCATATATTTCGCCCTCAAGGCTTGAGTATTCACCCTAGTAGAACTTCCAGAATATCCTATGGCTACTGTATCTCAAGTTCTCTAAACTCCCGAACCAGTCTAAATGCTACCCGTTCCAGATCTAATCCTTGTTCCTCGATTCTTTGCTTCAGTCCGTCCAAGATTTCCTGGTTCCGTGCGGTGATCCAGACGGCGTCGAATCCTCTTTCCAGGTGCTGTTTCACATGCTCAACTTCCCGTGGGTTGTCGCCCATCGCTACCTCGACCACTAACTCCGTGTTTCCCATGTTGACGTAGACGTCGGCATCGAACTTCTCCAAGTATGCGGACCAACCCGCCTCGTTGAATGCTTCCTTGATTTGGTTTTGCCAGTACCTGTGAATGATACCGCCTCGACCCTCGTGTTCTACATCTAGATCTAGCTGGTCTTCGGCGTAGCTCCGGCCTTTCTCCGTCAACTGGAGCAGCTTTCGCTTGCCACTCTGACTTTTGATGTTGCGTTCGATGACTACTCCCTGGTCGACCAATTCGTTCTTCGCCTTGTTCCCTTTGTACGTACTGGAGAACTGTTTGTAGCGTTCTGTCAAGGGTTTGAACGGCTCCTCGATAATGTTTTTCAGCAACCGGTCTGCTTCATTTGAGACTTGGACTTCTTTTGGGTCGTCGGGAATCAGGGGTTCTGGTACTGTTTCTGATCTCCCCGGTGCTATCCGAGAATCAAATCCCTTGGTCGTCTTCCTCCGTTCAAATGAAAGACCGCTCCACTTCTTCGCCTGACGTTTTTCGAGTTCTCTATCCGTGACCGTTTTTTCTAGTTCGTAGTTTTCGAGTTTGACCGGTATTGGGTCACGGCTGCCGACCTGAACCACTGCCTCACCCGTCCCGAGTCTTTGTGCGAACTCCGCCTGCCTATCAGACAAGTTCATCGCATCCCTCACCTCTTGGAACTGCTTTCGGTCGCCTGTGGACAGCAAGAGTTTGGTGTAGGTATTCGCCTTAATCGAATCCGTCAACTTCGAAGCCTCCTGATCCGCAACCACCAACCCCTCACCAAACTCCCGCATCTTAGCCGTCAACTCATCAACTTCAGGAATACCCGAAGCATCCTGCCGCTCCTTATACACACTGAAAACCCGCTTACCCTCGTCGAGGAAAAACAGGTGGTTCAGACCTGTGTTTCGGTGGTTCTGACTTATACGGTACTCGTAGACGTGTGCGAGGAGGATCTCCATCAAGAAGTTCTGAACATCCCTGCTGAGGCCGTCAAACTCAAACACCACATCCCTTTCCAACAGTTCTTCTACCGGGTATCCCTGGCTACAATCAAAGACAGTACCAGAGATTAACGTCATCGCTTCCAACCGGTTCAACAACCGGTCGCGGTAATCTGACGCCGTCCTAACGTAATTGATCTTGTCCCTTTGAATCAACAGTTTAAGTTCGTGAAGACTCGGATACGGCGGTGAAACCCGGTCAAACAAGTCGTAAAGCGTGTAGAGTTCGATGATCTTCTTCACCAAGTAATTCTTCGAACCACTCAACAAGGACGTGGCATGACCGAAAATCTCAGAAAACACTTGAGCCCATCTCCGAGGAGGAACACCCTTCGGCGGCTTCAACGGATTGAACTTGAGCTCCGTCCACGGCAACACTAACAGATCAAGATCCTGGGAAAGATGCCGATAATCCTGCTTCAGGTCAAACGCCCAAAACGGCTTATCGACCTCTTCCATCAAACCGTAGAACAGAGTGGTCTTACCGGAACCCGACTGGCCGACAGCGAGAAGATGCTTGGCAATGTCCTCCTGCGAAAGGTAGAATTGTCTCTTCTGGAACGTCTCACCAAGACTGACTTCACCGAACGTAGTCTGGGCGTCGAAAGGATACCTCCAGTGCTGAACCGACTTTCCAACAACAGCTTTAGCCGCAGAACACTGGAGACTCCGATTATCGGACAAACCAGCAGCTAAAACCAATTTCTGGATCTCTTCATCATCCAGTACACCACTCCCCTTCGCCAGATCTAGAAGACCCCGCACATCCCGACTCACAAACAAACCAGTTCTAGGAATAGACCCTATACCTCCAGGGCAATACCTCGCTTCAATTGCCTAGCGACCAGAGAGGCGTACTAACGATTTTAACAATACATGCTTAATACCCGCATAGGGTAATACAACTACTATGTCTGAGTTCAACGAGATTTCGAACTTTGTTTGGGGAACTGCGGATCTAATCCGTGACAAATTCAAGCGAGGAGACTACGAGGAAGTCATACTGCCGTTTCTCGTTCTAAGAAGGCTTGACTGTGTACTTGAACCAACCAATGATGAAGTCAGAGAAGCCTACGAACAATACAGTGACGAACTAAACGACCAAGCACTACAAGAAGTTCTCAAAGAATCCGCAGACGCACCCTTCTACAACTACTCAGAATACACTCTCGAAACACTCCTCGACGAACCCAGCGACATCGAACGGAACCTCAAGGAGTACATGCACTCCTTCTCACCCGAAATGCAGGATGTCCTCAACAACTTCGGATTCGAAACCACAATTGAGGAACTCGCCAAACACGACCTTCTCTACCAAGTCGTGAAACGGTTCACACAGCCCACAGTCGACCTCCACCCAGACAGAGTCGACAACGCAACCATGGGCGATATCTTCGAGGAACTAATCCGCAGATTCAACGAATCACTCGACGAAAACCCTGGAGAACACTTCACACCCAGAGAAGTAGTCGACCTCATGGCCGAACTCGCAATAGAACCAGACAAAAACGAATTCCAGAAAAACCAGATACTGCACGTATACGACCCTTGCTGTGGCTCAGGCGGGATGCTCACCGAAACCGAAGACCGTATCCAAGACTTCAACGACGACGTCGAAGTCTGGCTCTTCGGACAAGAAGTCAACCCCCAAACCCACGCAATCGCCAAATCCGACATGTTCATCAAAGGCGAAGAGGCGACAGCAGCAAACAACATCGAAGACGGCTCCACCCTTTCCAACGACGCATTCACAGACAAACAATTCGACTACATGCTCGCCAATCCACCCTACGGCAAGGACTGGAAAAGCGACAAAGAAGCCGTAGAAAAAGAATACGAACAAGGCTGGGGCGGAAGATTCGGAGCAGGCCTACCCTCGAAAACCGACGGCCAACTTCTCTTCCTACAAACCATGCTGTCCAAGCGGCAGGAACCAGAAGACGGAGGCAGCAGAATCGCATTCATCTCCAACGCCTCACCACTCTTCACCGCCGATCCCAACGTCTCCGACAGCAAAAACGAATGCAGCATCCGAAGATGGATACTCCAAAACGACTGGCTTGAAGCACTCATTCGGCTACCAAACGAACTCTTCTACAACACCAAAATCACCACCTACGTCTGGATTCTCTCCAACGACAAACCCGAAGAACGCGGAGAAAAGGTTCAATTGATCGATGCATCTGGTGAAGAGTTCTGGACCCTGATGGACGACAACAAGGGAGACAAGAGGAAGGAACTCACAGAAGACCAGATTCAGGACATACTCAAAATCTACCGGGAAAACGCCGACTCTGAAAACTCCCAGATCCACCCTGTAAGCGAGTTCGGGTACCGCAAGGTTCGGATCGAACGGCCGCTACGCAAGAACTTCAAAGCCTCCGAAAACAGGATTGAGCAGATAAAGGAGGAAAGAGCGTTCAAGAACCTCTCCGGCAGCGAAGAAGGCGAGAAAAAGCAGGAAGCCATCATCGAAATGCTGCACGGAATGAGCGACGAACTCTACAAAGATAAGGAAGAGTTCGAGGAGAAAGTCGATGAAGCAATAGAAGACGCGGGCCTCGATCTAAAGAAGTCTGTTCGTGGAAACATCTTCAAAGCACTCGGAGAAAAAGACTCAGACGCAGAAATCGTCCGCGACAGCAAAGGACGCCCAGAACGCGACACAGACCTAACCGACTACGAATACGTACCACTCAACCAAGACGTCCGCGACTACTTCGAAGAAGAGGTCCAACCCTACGTACCCCACGCTTGGATCAATGAAGATATGACCGATCCAGAGGACGGAGGACTCGGCAAAATCGGGTACGAAATCAATTTCAACCGCTACTTCTACGAATACGAACCACCCCGGCCACTTGGAGAAATAGAAGACGACATCGAAGAAGTCGAACAACAAGTCATCGACATGATTCAAAAGGTGACTTCAGAATGAATCAGACAGAAGCTACCAGAATAGAAAAGTTCAGTGGCGGCCAAAATGCCAAAAATTTTGATGTGTATCCACACTCGCATCCAGTTGACCTCGATTGGATAGAGGAGATCCCAAAAAATTGGTCAACATTAAAACTAAGATGGGCCTGTGATTTCATTACTGATGGTTCTCATCATTCGCCGTCTGAAGATGAGAATGGGGACAATGTATACATCACGGTTAGTGACATCAAAGATGGCGAAATTGATTTTGAAAATGCGAAGCGAATTAGCGACGAGGATTTTAAAGAACTCGAAAAAGGGGATTGCCGGCCTCAAACAGGTGATGTTTTGATATCAAAAGACGGGACTATCGGAAAGGTTGCTGTCGTAGATAATAACGACTTCGTAGTTTTATCGTCAATAGGAATCCTTAGACCTTCAGATGACGTAAATTCTCATTTTCTCAAATATTTTTCCGAATCTAAATATAGCTTGGAACAAATGAGGAGCCATTTGAAAGGATCGGCTATTACAAGAATAACTTTAGAAATCATTAACGATCTTGATTTCATTCTACCGCCTAAAGAGGAACAAGATGAAATTGTAGAATTTCTGGATACAGAGACTAAAACCATCGATGAGTTAATCAAAAAGAAAGAAAAGTTAATCAAGCTAATCGAAGAGAAACGTAAGGCCCTCATTAAAAATGCAGTAATCAAAGGCCTCAATCCAGAAGTTGATTTGAAAGACAGCGGTGTTGACTGGTTGGGCGAGGTTCCGGAGCACTGGGATGTTCCTCGAATTCGTTTTGTTGCCCGCATGGAGTCTGGTCATACCCCCAGTAAGTCTGAAAGCGAATATTGGGATGGGGATATTCCTTGGGTTTCTCTCGCAGATTCAGGCTGGATGAGAGAACACGACTACATTAGTGAGACGGACAAGACGATTAGCGAGGAAGGTCTTGCTAATTCTTCTGCTCGAATATTACCTCCCGAGACGATGGTGTTTACGCGTGATGCGACCGTTGGACTTTGCGCGATAACTACCCGGGAGATGGCTGTCTCTCAGCATATTATCGGTTGGATCTGTGAAGACAACTTGAATCCAGAATACTTGCTGAACGTGACGAAGGCAATGGATCAGGAGCTTGATCGGCTTACAATGGGAGCCACGATTTCTACCGTGGGTATGGAGGATATTAAAAAACTGAAAATGCCTCTTCCTCCGCTAGAAGAGCAGGAGGAGATTGTCGAGTATCTAAATGACGAGTTGGAGAAATTTGAAGACAGCATAGAGAAAATTCAGGAAGGGATAGAACGGCTGAAAGAGTATAGAACTGCTTTGATTACCGAGGCTGTGACTGGGCAGATTGATGTCCGGGGTGAAGTATAATGGCTGACAAGCTGAGTGAACGAGCGTTTGAAGACGTTATTGTTGAGAATCTCTCCTCTGAGGATACGAGTTGGAAGGAAGGCGAGTTAGAGCCACTGTATGACCGGTTCGATCCCGGAGGTTACCGTGAACGAGAAAACCGGCACTACGATACAGAGCTCGCCCTGATCCCGGAAGACGTCTTGGAATTTGTCAAGGCAACCCAAGCTGACGAGTGGGAGAAGTTAAAGGATTTCCACGGAGAGGGTGCCGAGGACAAGTTCCTGAACACGCTGGACAGACAGATTAAGCGGAAAGGGGCTATCGAAGTACTCCGAAATGGATTAAGACTTAGTGGTGCAAGGTTCCAGCAACTCGCTTACTTCGAACCTGCAACAGACCGTAACAAGAAAGCGGTCGAAAACTACGAGAAGAACATCTTCTCAGTTATCCCGAGACTCCGATACATCTCCGGATCAAATCTAGAAGTCGACCTTGTAATCTTCCTGAACGGCATACCGATTTTCACAGCAGAACTTAAAGGAGACTACACCGGTCAAGACGTTACCGACGCCAAAGACCAGTACCGTACAGATAGAGACCCAAGAGACAAACTCTTCTCTCCCGGCCGTTGCCTCGCACACTTCGCGGTTGACCCTGAAGAAGTGTATATGGCAACAGAGCTGGAGGGCCAAGACACGAATTTCCTACCGTTCAATAAGGGATATGAGAAGGGTGCAGGGAATCCGCCTAACCCAGACGGCTACCGAACAAGCTACTTTTGGAAATACCTTCTAAGCCCGGACAGCGTCCTTGACCTTGTTCAGAACTTTATAACCGAGTTCCGCGAGCGCGATGACCAAGGAGACTTGACGGACGAAGAATTCCTTGTATTTCCCCGATACCACCAACTCCAGGCGGTAAGACGGAGTATTGTCGACACCGTAGAGAATGGTGCTGGAAAACGCTACCTGATACAGCACAGCGCAGGCAGTGGAAAGACATTCACGATTTCTTGGCTAGGTCATCAACTTGCAGAGATCCATAACGACCAGAACGAACCGATCTTCGACTCGGTAATCGTTATCTCCGATCGAAGGGTACTCGATGACCAGCTTCAACACCACCTCAAGCAGTTCTCACAGGTGCAAGGAGTGGTTGCTAATGTCGAAAATAACTCCCAGCAACTGAAAGAGGCGCTCGAAAGCGGAGAGAAAATCATCGTTACCACGATCCACAAATTCGACTACATTGTCGAGGAAATGGAAGACCTCTCCGACAGAAACTTCGCCGTCCTAATCGACGAAGCACATTCCTCACAGACAGGTGAACTCAAAGACAGTCAAACAAGAGCCCTATCTCAGGAATCCACCATTGAAGATGAAGAAGACGGCGAAGAGATGTCTGTTCAAGATCGCTTGAAACAAGATATGGAGGGGCGTGGAGTCCTATCAAACGTGAGTTCGTTTGCTTTCACGGCTACACCTAAAGAAAAGACTCTGGAGATGTTCGGTGAGGAAACAGAGGATGGAGGATATGTACCATTCAGCCTGTACAGTATGCGGCAGGCAATCGAGGAAGGCTTCATCCTGGACGTTTTACAAAACTATACCACGTATCAAGACTATTTCAACCTTCTAAAGACTATCAAGGATAACCCGGAGTTCGAGGAATCCAAGGCTAAAAGACTGCTCAAGTCCTTCGTCGACAGCCACGACTTGGTGATCGAGAAGAAGACTGAGATCATCATTGAACACTTTGTAGAAGAGGTAATGCATAGGATCGACGGAAAAGCAAAAGCGATGCTCGTCACGGGATCGCGCGAACAGGTTGTGAAGTACAAACGCGCATTCGACGAGTATCTTTCAGAAAACGACTATGATTTCGAGGTTCTGGCTGCATTCTCCGACTTCAAATACCAAGGTGAAAAGCTCTCAGAGAAGGACGTAAACCAGGATCTAGATACCAAAATCGAAGACAGATTCGACGAAGACGACTCTCGAATCATAATAGTCGCAAACAAGTTCCAGACCGGGTTCGATCAACCACTCCTTCACACGATGTACGTCGACAAGAAACTGGGAGGAGTCCGGGCAGTCCAGACGCTCTCTCGGCTCAACAGAACCCATCCCGACAAGGAAGATACGATGGTGGTCGACTTCAAAAACGATCCTGAAGATATTCAGAGCGCCTTCGAAGACTTCTATACAAAAACACGGGTCAAGAAGGGAACCAACCCACAACTTGTCTACGATCTTGAAGATGAACTACGCGAATTCAGACTGTTCAAGGACGGAGAAGTAGAGAAATTTGCGGAACTCTGGTACGGCGATGATGTCAATCAGGACCAATTGAGTGCAGTACTCGATCCAGTTAAAGACAGGTACGACAAAACCGATGAAGAAACTCAAGATGAATTCAGAAAGAAGCTGAAAGACTTCATACAGCTATACTCGTTCCTGATCAAGGTCGTCAATTTCCGTGATAAAGAACTACACAAACTCTACCAGTTCTCCAGAGTCCTTTACAGAAAAATGGATGTTAAGAGAGGAGAAATGCCTAACGAAGTCAAACAGTTTGTCGACCTGGATCAGTACCATATCAAGGAAGTCTCCGCAGAGGAAGATCGGTCTCTTGAAAACTCGAACGGCGATCTCGGTCCAACCCACAAATCGAAGGATGGCACAACGAAAAGTGAGGAAGAGAAGTCGCCATTAGAGAATATCGTTGAGATGCTTAACCAGCAGTTCGGCTATGAAGTAGATGAGCAGGATAAGGCATTCATCAAGCATCTCAAGGAACGTTTAGAAGAGAACGACGCTCTGAAAGAGACAGTCGAGAAGAATAGCTCTGAGAAGGCGCAAATGAAGTTCGAGAACGTCACTCGAAAAGAAATGCTGGCTATGATCGACCAAAATACGGAATTCTTCAACAAGGCCACAAACGACGACGAGTTTGCCGAAGTCTTCCAGGACTGGCTATTCAACCAGTTCATGAGTTCCTCTAAAGAGGACACCCGAGGACTAATCGAGAAAGGGCGGAACAAGAATGTGGAATTCAAGCAGCACCTCCTCCCAGACACCGAATCTGATGATTTAGCGAAGCAGAAAGTCGCACAGCACGTCTCCGCATTCGCAAACACTGCCGGAGGACATCTCATACTCGGTGTGAAAGAGGATGGAGGTATAACCGGGCTTGAAAAGGATTTCAAGTCAATCTCGAAGGGTCAAGAAGGGTTCAAGAAGCAGCTTGAAAACGCATTAGCAGAACACCTGGGTGAAACATTCGCAACGCAAAAAACAGAGTTACAGTTCAGCACTCTTGGCGATAAATCGGTCTGTGTAATAAAGGTAGAACCGAGTGACGAACCAATTCAGTTCAGTGGAGAGGAACTCTATATTAGGAAGGGAGAGGAAACCAGACAGCTCAGTTCCCGGGATTCAGAAAAGTACGTCAAGAAACATTTCAGATGAGATCGGATAAGCTGTCAATGGCTCCTTGCTCGGTCAGTGTGTCAATGTGGTCTGATTCAGCCTCTAAATCATTCAACCGGAGCTTGTTGTTGCCCCAGTATTCGGTTAAAAAATCGTAGTCGTGGTCTGCGAGTAGTGCTCCGGTTTGGTAGTGGAAGTGCGGGAAGTAGTCATTAACGTAGTAACTCGGTCCACCGTCTCGATACGTGACCTGCATCCGGTAAGGCAAATCTCCGTCCTGGTGCGACACATCGGAGGCGTACTCTTCTTTGAGTACGTGCCTTGTTTCAGCGTGGAAGTATTCCCACTGAATCTGATCTCTTACTTGTTCTTCCAGTGTTCTACCGAATTCGTCGACCAGCTCCTCCTCCTTTTTTCGGATAACGGGTTCACCAGTCGGTTAAACCGGATTGCTCGGTCAAGACTTCAGTGGCCTCCATCACTTTCCGATTACCGGACTTCCGCAACACCAGGCCATCGTACTGATCTTCTCCGTTCATGTCAGCCAGGGATTCCAGGTGATTTTCTGCCTCTTCTACCGTGTTGAAGAACGGGTCGACCATCTCACCCTCCGTCTCCGTATGGTAGACGACGCCGTCTTCTCCACTCCAGTAATACCGTGTCAGGCTTCCACCATCCGACAACACCCTGTCCTCGGCTTGTTTTCTAAATGCCTGGTCAATCGCTTTTTGGTAGTGAGCGTCAGGAAAGTAGTTCTCCAACTCGAAACGGAGAGGACCGGAGAAACTGGTGCCGCCGGTTAGATTCACCCAGTACGGCTTCTCCTCCTCCACAAACCGTTTCTCCTCCACATACTCTTCAAGAAGCCTATCTATCTCTCCTTGTATCGTTCATCACCCTCTCTTTCTGGCTCAAGCAAGGCTTCTAACTCGGTTTCAAACACGCCGACAACCTCCTCGACTTCGCCTCCATCCGGGAACAAAGGATTGTCACTGTCCGGATCTAGATCGGTCCGGTACGCCCCGGCTTTTTCGAGTTGTTCCTGGCTGAAGTAACCGTACTCCCAATTGCCGTACGTGTTCGGAGATTTGACCCGGCCAAAGTAAAGGCCGTCATCCTCCTTATCGTAGGCCTCCCACTCCCAGTTAGGAAGAAAAGCAGCCTCCCAAGCAGCTAAAGGTTCCTCCTCATCATAATCAGTGATTGTAGATCACCTTGATGCGTCTCGAAGCCTCCATAGATTTTCCGTCTCCGTTGGCGTCGGAATCGTTGTTATCGTCGTAAATACTCTAATTCACCCTACCAAAGACAAAGAATAGAAAAGGGTAGTAGAAAGACGAGACACCGCATTTCGGATGAAGGTAAAACACCTTGCTCCAGAATATTCAGACAGAACAGGGTGCACACCACCCCCCCGCGGTTCAAAGATTTTTTATCATTCATAAGCGATAACATGTTTATGGAAGATGTAGAGGAATATCTCTCATCCCGGAGAAAATTCATAAAAACCGGAACAACAGCCACCTTAACAGGACTAACAGCCGGATGCTCAGGAGGCAACGATGGAAACAGCGGAGGCTCATCACCAGATACAGGAACTTCTACAGATGAAACCGGTGCTGAAGCGGAAAGCGATCAATCGGCAACCGAAGAAGACGACGCAGGAAATGGAACAGAAAGTACCGAAACCCCTAGCTCAGAACAAAGTAGCGGAAGTTCCAGCCTACTAGAGGAAGACGAACCCCAAGTAGAATCAGAATATGAAAAAAGAATAGATAAAGCCATTCCCAATGAAGGATGGATAGAAATAGAAAACCCAGAAGAACAGATACCTAGAGAGAATTATGATCTTGAAAACTACCCGAATCTCCAGTTGCTCAAAGATGAAGACCATGGATTTAATGCCTATGATCCAGAAAACGAGGCAGTTTACCTCATTTGGTTAGAATATGAGAACGGTATCGGATTAACAGCATTCCAAATAACAGATTACGGAAGCGAAGATGGTTTCACACAGTCGCTAGGAAGCGACCAGTACACAGATCAAAGTGCAGATATAGAAGGAATTTTGAGCGAAGTCGTTGAAAGCGTTGACGATGTACCAAAAAATCTAGACGAAGAATACGCACAACTGCTGACCTGACCGTAACTTAACAGTCTGTATTGTGCTCAGTAAGGGCTTTAAACGTGGAGGCTACCTCATCGATATTTTCGAGGCCGTATTCGACATCTTCCGAAATCCTGATCCACCCTTATTTTCCCAAATACCTGAATTAAATTTAAATAATTTGTTATTTAGAAGTGGTATATGAGTGATTTTACGGAAGATTTCATACACCAGTTAGAAACAGGAAGTCAGGCCCTTGAGGACGCAGGATACGACATATTAGGCTATCAAGGAGAAATTGTATCAGACGCCTCAGAAGTCCAGGAATTCGGAGACACCCCAGAAGAAGCCCTAAATAAAACGCTCTCAAAATTGGACTCTAACACACAATTATTCTTCCACTTCACCGGCAATGAATTTCTAGAAGCCATCCAAGAAGACAGAGACCCTAGCTCACTCCTATACAGAAACCTCAGAGGCATAATAGAAATTGATGAACCCAGAACACAGCCAGACTGGGCCGATGAACCAGTATTAGCATTCGGAACTATGGTCACATACGTTCCAGAACACCCAAACAATCACTGGGAAGTCACCACTATGGAAACACAGCCCCCATACACCAGAGAAGACGCACACGAACACGCCGAAGACATAATAACCGCCTTAGAAGAATACGGACTTGAAGCAGAAAAAGGATACATCGATTAATAACCTAGAAAATAACAGATTTTTCACACATGTTCTTCCATGGAACCCTCAATCAGAAGCTCTGACCCCACCACAGATGCTCTCATAGTTATTCAGATCCATTCAAGGAATACCAGGAAATCTCTCAATTCCGCTGACTGCTTTCTCCTTGACTCTGTACCTCAGAAAAAGGCCCTACGTTACTGAAGTCTCACTTCTTGAACCTCAGAACTCAATGTCTCATTCTCTCCATCGTAACGTACGCGTATACGGAACTCGTGAATCTCCGCCCCTTCATTCTCGCTCAAGTCGTAGCTCGCATCCAATCTGAAAGGCCTAGACAAATACTCGACGTTCCCTGCCTGATCCGAAGCAGAAGCAGTTTCTATATCGGTGAAACCAGGCTCACCCTGCACCCTGTGCTGAATCAATATTTTCTGGAGTTCGGGTAAATTAGCTTCCACAGAAACAGGGACAACCGAGCCTTCACTTACCTGGTCGGGAACATCAAGCTCCAAGGATTCCGTGTCTGAGACCGCCTCACTGGCTCCGTAAGCTGCTCCCAAAGGCCCAAGCACTCTACTCGGACCCATCTTCGGAGCATCATTACCAGCTTTCAACGAATCCTTCCGATCCTCGTAATCACTGCCTTCGTAAATCCTGATATGCGGCTCACCTTCCACCTCGTTCAACTCAACAGTCAAGGCTTCATCACCGCCATGATTCAGGAACTCATCCGCCCACATAGCAGGCACCCTGATTCTCGGCCGATTACTACCCTTCTTGTGAATCTTGTAAACACCCTTATCCGACGAGAGACGTTGGTGATCATCATATTTTGCTGGTGCCTCAGTTCCACGAATATAGACCGGATCATCCTCCACCTTCTCTAAAATCAGGCAATCTCCTACCTCCCACCAGAACTTCCAGATCTTATACGGTAGGAAAACCGCATGGTAGCTATCTGACTCTTTGTCGTCCGTCGCTATATTTTGGGAATGATACGTAAGCGGATGATCCCAGACATCCTGCGGCGTCGGCGTATCATTCACTGGAATCTCCCTACTCATCTTAGTTTCCCTACACTTTTCCGAATGGTCATTCTCATTATACTTAATCCGTGTCCACGGTTGGGACTAGCCTGCAATGTTCGATGAAATCCCCCGAAGAACACTAAAACTCTGGGCTGTCTTGTTGACTGGCTCGGTGTTCATCCAGCCAGCGGCAGCAGCACACGACAACCTGCCCTGCAACGTACCATCCAACCTGGAACCACTATTCGCACTACTCGACTCAATCACCCAACTCGCCTTTCTCGGCGGAGTCGGCCTCGCTACACTCGGATTCAGTATAGCGGGTTTGATGCTGATAATGCCGGGAGAGGACAACTCACGGCTCGGCAAATCTGTGGCGAAAAACGTGCTGATCGGGACAGTCCTACTCCTGTCCGCGAATATGATCGTCTCGTTCCTCGTGAATGAACTCGGCACCACCATCTGCACCTGAGAATATGATGGTTAGAAAAATCTCAAACCTGGTCCTGATAATCCTCCTACTCACCTCGGGATTCACTGGTGCTGTAACCGCCCAAGAAACCACGCCAACAGCAGAGGAAGACGAAGAAGAGGAAGAGGAGCAGACAGGGTTACTCGACGAACTGTCGGACAATCTCTCCGAGTTCGTCGACAACTGGGATACGATCCTAGAGGAGAAGCTTCACCAGATCTTCTTTGAACCGTTCATCAATTTAGTTGGTGCGCTTCTCTCGATCATCGCACAATTACTGACGGCTACACCAGATGTACATCCTAACCCAGCGGTCGAAGACGTCCACAACGATGTACTGCTCGTTACCATCTTGCTGTCCTCACTGGCTTTCATCGCCGCCGGTATACTGCATATAGTCGGGCCAATACTTGGAATCACATACGGACAGGTGCGGAAGATCCTGCCACGGGTCTTAATCGCACTCGTGTTCTCCGCTGTTTCACTTCCCCTGCTTCAATTCGGAGTCGAACTTACACGCGCATTGACTACGGCTTTTCAGCCAAAGTTCTTGGACTCGACGATACAGCAAAACTGGGGTATCACCACTGGCCTAGTTCTGGCCTATATCTTCCAAGCCATTCTGCTGTTGGCAGTGGTCGTACTCTTCATCATTAGAGACGTCTACATCCTGTTCGTCGCCGCGATCTCACCCTTACTCGCACTGGGCTGGAGCTTGCCTCGTGTCAAACGGTATTCGGATACGTTCATCGCTGGCTGGTTCGCCGCACTCCTGATCGCGCCACTGGATATGCTGGTACTGAAGTTTTCCTATGCGTTGATGAGCGGGGCAGGAAGTGATGCCCTGCAAAGCGTATCGAACTGGGTTATCGGTATCGCCTCTCTCACACTCCTGCTCCTGGTACCGAAACAAGTCTGGGATGCATCGCAAACCGCTGTCGGCATGACACGAACCACCACACAAACCCTCAAACAAAGACAAGAAAACCAAGAATCCGACGACCTGCTGAACAAAGAACAAAGACAACAACTCAAGGAAAACAGGCGGAGACGCCGCCAAGCACCGTCCGGTAAGAATCATTCCTACCCCTGGGGTGACGACTAAAAATGCCGGGCATCCGATTCCCCGGAAAACTACAAGTCTCTACCAAATTCTTCGGCCAGTTCACAATCAAGGACCTAACCCGGCTTATAACACCGCTCGGAACCGCCTACCTCCTCAAACCCACTCCAACAGGATTCACCTTAGCCGCCTTATTCGCCGTCACCTGGTACCTTTGGACTCCCTACGGCCAACACCTCGACACACTCCTCTACAACCTGATCCGGTGGAAAATCACAACCCGGAAAATCAACCACAAAAACAAGGGATACGCCAAGAACGACCACATCAACCTCGAAAACGGTCAAGCAATCGCTCTCATCAAAATCACACCCACCAACCTGGACATAAAAACAAGGACCGAGAAACACGCACTCCACAACATCTACCAAAACCTTCTAGACACCGTCAACTACCCAATCCACATCACCTCATACCAAGAAAAACTAGATCTAGAAAACTATATCCAAAAAGTCAAACAACAAACACCGGAAAACCACCAGGTTAAACAAGAATACATCAAACTCTGCCAACTCTACACTGAACAGAACCTCACCCATACCAAGCACTATATCAAAATATTTGCAGAAAAAGACTCGACCAACCTACTACCCAGTTTTCTACAAGTAGAGGACGAAGACCTGACCGAGAAAACACTGGAAGAAGAACTGAACAGCCGGGCCAACGAAGTCATAGACACAATCAACACCGCCGAACTACAAGCAGAACGAGTCACCGGCCAAGAACTCAAAAACAAAAATCATTCCACAGAAACACTCTCACCCAGCATCAAACCCGCTTGGACACTAAACAAAGACGACCCAGTGTTCAACGGATACAAGAAAACCTTCTACATCCAGGAATACCCTAGCAATGTCGAATTCGGGTGGCCAATTCAAATCCTCAGAGTAGACGGCTCCGTCAACATAACACAGGTCATCAAACCCCGGAAACCCGGAAAAGCCGCATCCAAACTACAAAGAATCTCGGAAAAACTGAACGCAGAGATCGACTCCTTCCTCAGCCAAGGCTACAAAGGCACCAACAAACTCGAAACACTCCTAGAAGACACGGAATGGATGCTCGACCTCCTCGCAGAACGAAAAGCCACACCCGTCGACTACGGAGTCTACATCACCTCCAAAGCCGACACAGAGAAAAAATGCATCCAGACACACCGCCAGGTCCAAAATCGGTTAAACACACTGCAAATACAATACCAGTCTCCCATACTCCGGACTGACCAGGCCTACATCACCGACCACCCTGGTAAAGGAGACAAACTACGGGAAACACAGTTACTTCCCTCAACCTGTGCAGCAGCAGGCTTCCCGTTCGGAACACAAACCACCCAACAAAATACCGGAGTAATCTACGGCGTCGACACCAGTGACGAGACACCTGTACTCGCAGACCGATACAGTTGGTCAAGCCACAGCATGGCGCGTATGGGAATGGTCGGCTCCGGCAAATCCTACGCAGCCAAACTCGAACTCCTCCGCTCAGCACATGTCTACAACAACGACGAATTACAGATCATCATCGTCGACCCCAAACAAGAATACGGAGACATAATCGAGGCACTCAACGGACGGACGCAAACAATCGAACCCGAAACCCAGTACCGGTTCACCGACGAACACCTCTGCTTCCAAGTCCACGAGCGAGGGCAGCAGGAAGACGTCGAACAACTCGTCTACCTGTTACAAAGGATCTACAAACACACCAGCCAGAACCAGGATAAAACCCTTGTCTTGATCGACGAGGCCCGTATCCTGATGAACCACGAAACAGGGAGAAAGGTTCTAAATCAATTTGTCTTGGAGGCACGGGACACACAGACCGCGATCACATTAATCAGTCAGAACGCTTCCCACTTCACGTACTGCCGGGAAGGCCGGGAAATTCTCGACAATATACCCGGCAAGGTCTTCATGCGGCACGACCGCGTCCCGGACTCCGTCGTCGACTACTTCCAACTCTCAAACCAGGAACGACAGGAACTCCACGAACTCAAAACCGGGACAAAATCAGAATACAGCGAAGCACTCCTCAAAATAACTGGAAAACTCGATACCCGGATACAAATCGAATCTACGCCGATAGAAGACACGATCATCCAGGGAAAACAGGGGGACCGGAAATGAACCCGTTAAACCGGTTCCTCAAACTTACCTTCCAACCCACGGAAGAAGAAATAGAACAACTCCAAAGACCAGGAACAGGGTTCTACACGGTAGAGGTCCGGCCACCTAAACGGGAGAAAATCCCCTCGGTACCATCTGAGTTCGTTAAAGGAGTCACAGAGCTCCAGTCGAAATGGTTCGGAGTCAAAAACACGTCACCAATTGTCTCGTTCGAGATCAGACGCAGCCACCCCGGAAAACTACGGTTCCAGTTCTCCGTACCCACGAAGAGACTGGAGCGGAAGCTACGGACACACCTCACCAACCAAATACCGGGAGTCAGATTCTCCGAAGGAGCAGGCGGAGTACCGGTCACCTCTGAAGACACGGTCGGCGGCGGCCTACTCACCACCGGCCGAAAAGACTGGTACCCACTGCGACACGACCACAACGACCCGCCGAACAACTCGGTAGCCTCAGCCCTCCACCGGCACGCAATGAGGGACACCAAATTCCTGATCCAAATCCTGTTCCAACCAGTCATAGGAAAACCACTAAGACGCTGGTACTGGCGGAAAAGAGCCTACCAGAGAATCAGCTACCTACGGAAAGAAAAGGAGAAACTCTGGGGTAGCAGATCCGCCACGCCTCGTGAAAAACGGCAAGCCAACAGCATTGAGGACAAGGCCGGTACCAACAGGTTCCACACCAGTATACGGTTCCTCGTAATCGGAGCAGGCGAATACACCCAAAGCCGTGTGAAAGAGGTTAGCGGCGGCTACAACACCTTCGAAAACCCGGAGACAGGGCAATACCTGAACACGAAAACCGTCAAAACACTACGCCGCAACACACTTTTCGACTTCACCCAGGCAGTACGCGACCGAAAATTCAGTGGTTGGAGCCGCAGCTTCCAAACCAGCAACCCAGAACTCGCCTCCCTACTATCACTTCCCAACACCCAGCAAGAAAACATTCAGACCGCAGAACCATGAACCCGGAAGAAACCCGGCAGTTGATCGAAAGCACAGAAAACCTGGACACAACGTACCTCGGCACCCGTGAAAGCCAACTAGGAGTCGAGGAAAACATCGGAGTAGACGACGACAACCTGTTAACTCACGTACTCAACATCGGCCCAACCGGCTACGGCAAAAGCCAGTTGATGACGCACGCCGCCCTACAACAAGCAATCAAAGGACACGGACTCGCTATCCTAAACCCGAAAGGCGACCTGATAACCGAATTCATCGCCAAACTACCAGAAAACCGGCTAGACGACATCGTCTACATCAACCCGGCACAGGAACCGGTGACACCGATCAACGTCCTCGAACCCCAGATCACGGAGGACATGAACACGGCCCAACGAGAGAACCAGAAAGAAATCATCGTGAGTGACTTGATCGACCTGTTCAAGCGTCAAAGCGAGAACTGGGGCGACCAATTCGGACGAGTACTCGAAACACTACTCAGAGCACACCTCGACCTCAACATCAAACAAAATGAATCAAAGACTCTCGTCGACGTCTTCCGCTGCGTCATCCAAGAACAACCACTCACCGAACTCATCGACCAGACCCAGGACTCAGTCATTCGAGAACAACTCGTCCGCGTCAAAGAAGACATGACCTCATATGAGATGGAGCCCTTACAGCGACGGCTAAACGACTTCGTAATGAACCCAACCATCCGGAGAGTTATCGGCTCCGAAGAAAGTGGTTTGGACTTCAGAAAAGCCGTAGACCATGGTAAAATCGTACTCGTCGACATTCAGAAAGGAGAGGTCGGCGGCACCGTCTCAGAACTCGTCGGCTCGATAGTCATCACAAAGATCTGGGCTGCCGCACAAAGCCGAATCACCCAACCCCAAAAGCAACGCACACCATTCTACCTCTACGTCGACGAACTCCAGAACTTCGCCGGCGAAGCCTCAAACTTCACCAAAATACTCTCAGAGGCCCGAGAATACCGGTTAGGTTGCTGGCTCGCAACACAGTACCTCCACCAACTCGCACACGAAATGCGGCGAGCCGTATCCAACAACTGCCGGACCAAAATCTGCTTCAACCCCAGTGGCAGCGAAAACCTGCCACAAATCACTGGAATGTTCCAAGGAATCGACAAAACCACGTTAACCAGTCTCGGAAAATTCCGTGCCGTCGTCCAGAAACCCAGTAAAAAGGATCAACGGGACGCTACCCTGTTCGACACCTACCCGCCCTGGGACGCCGACCACTCAGAGGTAGACAAGATCAAACGGGAGAAAGCCGCCTCCCGAACCAGTAACAAAACCCAGGTACAGCTTGATCAGTCGCTTGGGAACCAGGCTAACGCCGGACAAGAAACACACCAGGAACTACTGGCCGAAGCCAAACAAGATCTAGAAGACAAAGGATTCCAGGTCAACCTACTGTACCAAGGAAGCAAGGACGAGAAGCCGGACGGCCACGTACACCTACCCAACCAAGAAGTAGCACACCTGGAAGCCGAACACAGCACATTATCGAAACCCGGTAAAGTCCTGAAAAACCTGCAACGAGGATTTGAGGAAGACCGGGAAGTGATCTTCGTCGTCGAACAGGGGAAGGCAGCGAAACTAATGAATATCATCTCCGACCCCGTCAACCGACGCAACTCCGAATACGAAGACAAAAACGGCGGTTACAGCTACTACACCAACCCCAACGGCGAACCCATCAACAACTTAGACGAGTTGAAACAGGTGGAATACCGGGTCCTGGAACTCCACGAAAACGAACTCAAAGAATACGAAGAAGGGGAAGCGGAGTGCCCCGAACTCGCCCACAACGAACAAGAGGACCTGGAGAACTTCTGCCTATACCGCGACGAACAGGGTTTCTGCTCCGCACTCGAAACAACCTGCGTTATCCTCGAAAAATAACCTGCTCAGAACCAGTGTACGAAGCAGAGAAATAGGAGACACCCCATCCGCACCGTTCGCGTTCGCAAAACCCCCTCTCCCCCCCATCAAACCTATGACCGGACACCAATTTCAAGAAATCAGAGACAAAGACCACCTCATCATCCAACAAATCAGCAGTGGCAACGACGACGTCCAAAAAATCACCTCAGCAACCACCCTCGAAAACCACCACGTCACCTACGCATTCGAAAAACTAGAACAACACGGACTACTCAACGTCACCAAACCCAATGGAACCGTCGAACGAATCATAGACGGCCAAAAACGAGTATTCCAACACCCAAAACAAGCCCACCTCACCCAGAAAGGAGAACAATACCTCCAACATACGGACAAAGAGGAATTAAACGAATACGAAAACCTGACCCACAGAGAACTCGTCCAAAAAGTACACAGACTGGAAAACCAAGTAGAAAAGCTGGAGCAGAAATTCGAAGTGTTCCGAAACCAGGTTTTGGATAAGATCAATTAACTGTCTGGGAGTAGAATCCGGGTTGTCGGGTTATCATACGCTACTTTTCCAAGCGCATTCACGAAGTTCTCCGCAAAACGATGGTGCTGATCATAGATTGATTTATCCAGTAGCTCTGAATACTCATTAGCTAATTGCTGAGGACTGTCTTCCAGAACTCGCCTACAAAAGAATCCTATCTCAGCAACTCCTTTGAAGAACACTCCTGGACTGCTCGCAGACGGATTCAACCTCTCTTCTGAAGCATCGAAATCAAAAGACTGCTCCTCAAAATCTGCCTCCAACAATGCATTGTGCTCCGAAAGCTCGTCTAACGAAATCTCATGGTCGCTCGCAATAATCCCGATATTCCGGATCAGACAAGGGATACACAGCCCACAATTATTCCCCTTGGCCCACCTCGAATGAGGACAAGAAACAGTCTCCTTGACCACCTCCGTATCAGGAACCTTCTCTATAATCTCTGTCTTAGTCAGATCTCGGAACGGATTTTCAACTTCCAACGGCTGTTCGAGAACAGTAGCAAGTATTTCATTGAAGTACGCGAGGAACTGCGGTGAGACGGTCCGAGTTGTCATCCAGCCATCAGAGAGGATCAAGAACCGTGCCATAATCCCGTTCTCGAAACAATGTATCTCATCCGTTCCCACCGCCAAGGCTTCAGCAACCGCGAAACTCAAATGCAACAAGCCGCGAGAAAACTGCGTGTATTCTCGACCCCTATCTGATTTCACCCGATAAGCCCTATGGTCAATTCCGGCTTGGTCCGCGATGTTCTCAGCCTTCGATCTAACACCCTGTCCATAGTTCACGGTAGTATGGACAGAGTTGATACCTTCTGACTTGTTGTGGTAGATCCCTGCTGCACTGTCTAAACCATCTGAAAGAAGCCCGACCGCGTCAATGTCGCTCCGAGTCGGAACCTGTCCCACTGACTCCACAGGCTGTATGTGGTGGAACTCGTATTCCACAATATCGTGAGTCATATGAGAGACCATATCCGAAAATAGCTGCTCCACCTCTTCAGTCGCTAACTCAGGTGAGAGAACAGGGATCTGAAGCTTGATATTCCGGGTTTCGAGAAGACTGTCGTCAATATTTTCCTCATCGATATCTACCTCACGATTTGAGGCCTTGTCAGCGGCGAAAGTAGCAGTTGCAATCTCCAGTATATCCAGTACAATATCCGGAACTTCACCAGAGAACGAATCCTGAGTTATCGAGTGATCATACCTGATATAATCCCAATCCTCAGAAGGCCTCCTTCGACTATAATCGTGCTCCTGAGAGAACTCCGATTTCGGGTATGGGATTACCGCGACAATATCGTCATAATCAGTTTTATCGTATTCCCGCAAATCCTGGTCAGCCCGTCGACGAAACTCAGGGTGACGATACACGAAGAATTTCTTAGACTTCATTCTAACTCCTCAAGGAACTCTTCCAACTGATTTTCCCACTCCTCGAACTTCTCATCCATAGCTTCCTCCACACGATCTTCCACGTCCTCATCATCAAGACGCTCTAAGTCTCCTGATTCAATTACTTCACCTACCAGGTCATCGCTTTTCAGGTCATCAACGAGATCTCTCGCCCAGTCCTCACATCTTTCAAGCATCTGCTCTCGCTTCACCTTCAGGATTTCATCTCCCTCAGTAACATCCAAGTGAAGCTGAGTGCCGATATCATCAACCTCTTCATCCTCTGATTTCAGCTCCTGCATGATGAACCGGTAAATGAACTGGCGAAAATAGACTACAAAGACACCTTCTGTCCCATGTTCTTCGATAAAGTCTTGGACGTTCTGTTCGGCCTGATCTTCGTCTATGAATTGATCCTCACTCATCGTCGCTCGATCCTCCACTCATCATCGCATCCGCTCCGTTTGAGAAAACCGCTCCAAGAGTATCCTTCGCAGCCTGTTCTGAAGGTGCATTGAAATTCTTATTTGCTTCTTCAACTCCTCTACTGACGGTATCGTTTTCCGCGGCCATAGTGACCGCTTGCTGTGAGGTATCTACTACACCGCCAGCCGCCTGACCGGCAATCTGGGACTTCGCAACATCCTTGCCCGTCTCCTGAATTCCTTTCTCGATCCCATCGTTCTGCGTAGTCTGGATTAGAGTGTTCGTGTGTTTCAGGCAGTTATACGCAGGGACTTTAGCTGGGCCATTCGGCTGTACGGCAAGGGCACCGGTCACAGCAATATCAACCGCTGCTTTCGTCTTATCTGACTCCAGGGCCTGATTCATTCCTTTCTTCGCATCTTCATATCCCATCCCGCTTGCGCCAGAGGATCTAGACGATGCACTTCCCATTATATGTAGTATAGATCTCACTTAGTCATAAATAACTAATCTCCAATAATAGAGTGGGCAACTTCAGCACCTCGAATCACCAATACATAGCTACTGTATTGGCCTCAATCCGGAACACATCATCTCTATCTTCAGAGGTCGTCACGCCACCACTCTGGGCAGAGTTTGTGGGATCTGGCCGCAACTCCTGACGTTTCTCATGCTCGATTGAATCCAGCCCAAACATATCCTCGAAAGCATCTGTGTAGGCGTTAAGCACTTTCTTTCGTTGTGCCGTTTGACTAACCTCATCGCCCAATTCAACCGTTTCCCTTGTCTCTACAATCAACTGCTCCTGCTCGTCCTCAGAAACATCTTGACCATACTCATCTTCCAGAGATTCAGTATACTCTTGGATGTCCTGTCCCCACTGTATAGCTGAATCGGCGGACCAATCAGTGAAATTCTGAAGCTCAGATAACTGGCTTCTTGCTTGCTCTAAACCCCGCCGGAATTCTCGGTTTAAATTCTGCGCTGCGGGCTCTGAAAGGCTATTAATCGCACGAGTTACCTTCAACGGATACCAACGATCTATATCGACGTCTTCCACTCGACAGTAGATAATGAACCGGTCATTGTTGAACAAGGTCTGTATTGGATCAACCCAGAGACTATCCAAATTCAACAGTGTAACCACTTCTAAATCCTCTGCACCCTCTTTCTCGTCGCTGCTCAGTTCATTACTACGTTTGATCGTCTTCCCATCTCCTTCGTCAACAACTTTGTAGTCAACAGCTTTCCCAACGACCGGAATACGATTACCGAGACTGCTAGAGATCAATTCCAGCATCTCTTCTGTCTCAGAATCAATCTGATCTTCAAAAGCGTCCGCAAAGTAGTCAATAGTCCTGTATAACCTGAACAAGAGATTTGCAGACAGGTTAACCCTTATCTCAACTACATCACCACGTTTCAAGTCCGATGTAGCAAGCCCTGAAAACGATTCTTCGGCTGGTTCATCTCCTATCGGTATCTGATCCAGAGAAAGCTTCTTCTCTACAACATCACTCTTGTACAGTCTCGTGAATTTTGACTGTATCAAGTCGTAATTCCGTGTTTCAACTGTTGTCGTTTGATGCTCTGTTTCCTCAGAAACACCTGCGTTGACAGAGGCAGGGCCAGCCGATACTGAACCACCTGCACTGGAGCCAGAACGCCGTCTACGCATCTCTTCATCAACCGTCTCAGAAACAATACCACCTTCTCCTGTTGAAGCAAGCAAACTCCTCACACTAATCTCGTCCAAATAAACGAATTCGCGGAGATCATCAAACTGATTTTTCGCAAGCCAACGCTGTAATCGGGCAACCCATGAGTGTAACTTTTGACGGATTTTCAGACGAGTCATTCCTGCTCCCTCACCTTCTTAATCTGCTGACGTTTGGCATCACGTTGCTCATCAAACCGCTCAACTGCGATGACGAAGTCCTCGTGCTGAACCTTCGGTCGCTCCTCTTTGACAGCGATGAGTCCCGCCTTCTTCACGATGGATTCTAGGTCGGCACCTGACCAACCCCGTGTCCGCTCCGCTATATCCTGAAAATCTACGGAGGAAGAGACAGGCATATCGTCGGAGTGAACTTCGAGAATTTCTTTCCTCTCCTCCGTGTCTGGTAAAGTGAATTCAATCTCCTCATCAAAACGACCTGGTCTCCGTACCGCTGGATCTATCACCTCAATCAAATTGGTCGCACCGATGACAACAATATTCCCTCTCTCCTCTAAACCGTCAAGCTCGCTCAGGAACTGTGCAACAATACGACGTTCGGTTTCATCAGCGCGATCTCTGCGCGGAACCACGCTATCGATTTCGTCGATGAAGACTACAGCAGGTTCCCCGTCTTCCTCTTCTTCATTCTCTTCTGCCTTCTGCTTGGCAGCCTTGAAGACCTCTCGGATTTGGCGCTCACTCTCCCCGTAGTATTTACTCACAATTTCTGGACCTCCGATGTGGAAAAAGGAATCCGCAGAGCCCCATTCGTTTGCCGCTGCCTTCGCCAGCATAGTCTTCCCTGTTCCTGGTGGGCCGTAGAGCAAGATTCCGAACCGGCCCTCAAGATCGAATCTCTCCATCTCTTCGGGCTTCTCCATGGGTAGACTCACTGCCTCAGTTAGTCGATCTTTTGCTTCCTGCAACCCGATCACGTCACCGAATCTGACATCCTCAATAGTGTCAGGCTTGTATAACTTGCCCTCATCGCTTTCTTCTTCCGGACTTTCTTCATCAGATCCCAAGTTCAGGTTGATTGCATCGACTTCAAGATCTGGTTTCGGTTCAATTTCAATCGGCTCCTCTCCTAAGACCTGAGAGAATGACTGAGAATGAGTTAACGCGATAGTGTAGCCTTCTTTAACGGGTTCATCGGGACGGTTGACTTCAATTAAACCGTTTTCCGTTCTTACAGCAAGATTCTCGTCGAAAACAGCTTCAACAACTCCAATAGTTCTCCCTCGATCATAACCCCCATTCTTCACTACTTCTACGGCCTTGTCATCGTCATAACTAGAAATTGTCTCCTCAACTTTGACGAGATCTCCTACTTCAGCATTATCTGTGAAATCAGAGACAGTAGCTGACCCGGAACCGTCCCTATATCCAACGATAAGATCGCCACCATCTGCAATCTCGTTTACCAGGGCCAACTTCTCTTCGGACATAACAAGGTATGGTGGTTTACACTTTCTTGAATCTACTTGACCCAAAGTACCGAGATAAAGCTTCGTTGATTATACTGAATCTTTTTCTCCATTTTCTTCGTCGTATTCTTCAAGTTCTACCAGGGTAGAAAGCTGTTCTATCTCAGACTCTGAAAGCTCAGGTAGATCTGAATCAAGTGCTTCAGTGATACCTGTCTGCTTCAGTGACTCAATCGCTTCTTCTTCCTTCCCTAGCTCCATCTCGGTCATCGCCTTATTGTACCATGCCTGATTATTTCCGGGCTGTTCCCTGACCACCTTTTTGTGGTATTCCAAAGCCTCCTCATATTTGCCCATCTCAGACAAGGCAATAGCGTAGTTATAATTGATCTCAGATATCGGAGGATAATCTGGATGATCCTTATTCATATCTTCTAAGAGTGTTTCCAAGATCGGGATGGCCCGGTCAAAATTACCCAAATTTAGGTGGCAGAGAGCTTCAGCATAGACCGGGATAGGGCTCTCTGGGTTAAGATTTTTCGCCCTACCAAATGAATCGATAGCGTCTTCAAATCTTTCTAGATTCATCAGGGCTCTACCTTTGTTGTGCCAAGAGTTCCAGTCACCAGAATTCTCGTCCGTGGCTTGTTCCAGAAGACTCAGTGCTTCCTCTGGCCTGTCTTCTTCAATAAGCAGAATTCCTTTTTGTTTCAGTATCTGAGACCAGCTTGGACGTATTTCAAGCGCTTCATCAAAGCAATCAAGCGCCTCATCCACCTGTCCTAAGTTCTTATGTGTCAGTCCCTTGTTTGCCCAGGCTCTGACGAATGAGTGATTGATTTCTACGGCATCGTTGTAGAGCTGAATCGCTTTTTTATGCTCACCGTTTTTTGCCGCATCAACAGCTTTGCTGAAGTACTGTACTTCTTCGTCTAGGATGATCTCATAATCAAGATACTCTAATTTATTCTTAAGCGTCTCTAGCCGCTGTTCTAGACGCTTTGCTTGGTCTTCCCCCTCTTCAACAAACCTTACCTGTGAAACAAATCCGTGATCCATCCAACCGATATTACACCGGAATCTCACAGCGTTGGATAAGTTCTGATAGAACTTCTCCCGCTCATCCGGACTCAGTTCCACCATAACCTTTGACTCTCCTGCGGGTATCGAAAGGTGAGCCGAGACCAGTATGAGCTGTCGACCTTCTCCCATATTTTCTCCGAGCTCCTCGCCGACATCGGCATCTCCGTCGAAGACCGTATGTATCCTATATTCTGAGAACTCTTCTGAAATTATAACATCATCCACAAGTTTTTGATAGAGGTTCTGGCTTGCACCACCCAGCATACCCGGGCTGAAGTCACCTACCTCATCTAAAACTCCTTCAGAAGCTGCGTAGTATTTCAAATAGGTCCTGTCGAACTCATTTCCAGCAAAGGATAGATCTCCATCCTCGTCTTCTTGGATTATCCCTTGGTCGATGAGCGAGTCAATCGTGAGTTCCTTGCTGCTTCTTAACGAGGATAGGTTATCTGGCTCGATTGTTTCTACTCTATCCAGGAGGCAGAATTCAACTAACCATTCTTTTGGAACCTCAGGGAATTCAAGAAGAGACACGAGAACCTGGAGTTGGTTCGGGATTAACCGCTTGACATCATCAGCAATCTCGTGGTGACCGGATTCACGGATTCTATCCAGTTCTTCTGCTACGTCATCCAGGATCTCTGGTGTAAGAGTGATTTCATCAGCGCCCTCGTTGTAATGCTTGTACATATGGTGGGCGACGAGATTGATTTCGTAGGGGGAGCCTCCTGTTATACTGTGTATCTCGCCGATACATTGTTCGTCTAGATCTTCCTCTTCATCCTCAGAAAGTGGCTTCACAATACATTCCTTAGTCTTGTCCTGAGATTCGAAGGGGCCGAGAGAAATCCGCTTGAACAATCTTGACATCGGAGAGAATACTTCGTCAGTTCTCTCAAATAACTCCTCAGTCCCTGAAAGAACCAGATTGTACCCTTCTATATCAGAAAAGATGTTCCGGAGCTTTTGCAGGATAGCATCATTCTCCGCAAGTAGATCGGCCTCGTCCAGAAGAAGCACGATAGATTTCTTCCCGCCATCTGCCACTTTCTTGTACAATTCCTCTAAATCGTCAGCCAGGACTCTTTGAGGTATGTCTGGTTCGGGGTCCTGGCTTTGCATCGCTCTAATGTAGGTGGAACTGTATCCAAGTGAGACCTCGATATCTGGATCTAGGCTTTCTACTTTATTTCGGAAGCTGTCAAGGAGAGAGTCACCGATCACATCTTTATTGGTTCCTTCGGCCATTATACTGTCTAAGACTTCTTTGAAGAATTTGAGCTGGTCTTGGACGATCTGGGAGTCAAGAGAGATCTTTACTGCTAGATGATCGTTTTCGTCAGCGAGTTCTTCTACACGATTGAGTAGACTTGATTTACCTGCTGCTCTGTTACCGGTGATGCCGATGTGATAGTAGTTTCCGGCCTCTGCTTGAGCTAGGTATCGTTCGATTTCCTGTATTTCCTCCTGCCTATCTGCGAACCTTTCCTCATCGGAAACCGGGTTGAGGAAGTTATAGGGGTTCGGAGAAAAACCTCCGTCTCCAGGTACTGATTCGGACATATTGAGCGTATTAATCTGTAAGCTTGTTATAACTGAGGGAGCACAATTTCAACTCAGAAATACAGCACCGGAAACAGCCCCGAACAAATTACCAGGGTCAGAGAAACAGCTCTGGATCAGGTCTTACCATTACCTCCTTGCTTCGATTAACTGGTTTGAATCAGGTCTGGAAGTTGAACGACTTACTGCCGTATACGGGTTTCGCTCAACCGAGGGATAGGGATGCTGAGTGAGGTTTTTAAGAGTTTCTGAGAGTGAGTAGCTATGACGGATGTTGTTTTGAAGGGAGAACTCCATACAAGCCGTGGTGATTTGAATGAGGAACGGGAGTTGGTTCGTGAGGGCGTTGATGCTCTTGTTCTCGAAGGGGAGGAATCTAAGGCCGAATATAATTGGAGTGAAGGATGGTTCTCTACCACTTCCTGGATATTCGGATTAGTGATGAGCAACATCTATACTGACAATCGAATTTTGGAGGATCTAGCCTTTGCTCAGGGCGCTGATGTTGTCTATACTCGTGAAACTAATGCTGCTCTGTTGAGGAATGCAGGAAGTTTTGTCAAATTGACTGCTGCGTTTCTGTTCTATGTATTGTTCCCTCTTAGCTTGATTATTGGTATTGTAACTGGTCAGACTGTGAGTGGTGCTTCTGTATTGCTTTTGTCCTCACTTGCTCCGCTTCTACTGCTTAGAGTGTATAATACGCGAAGATCAGAGGGTGAGGAGAATACTGATCAAAGGATGGCTAATAAGATCGTAGAAGCTGCTGAGGATAGTGATAGAGTGGTGGCTGTGATGGGGCAAGCTCACTTGGAAGGTGTGAAAGAAAGGATGCCCGATAATCTGGATGTTGAGGAGAGAGATATTGCTTATTCGGCCTGGTCAAGACCACATTTAGAAGAGTTGATTATGCCTGTCTTCACAGGGTTTTCAGTACTATTTGTATTCTATTTGATGGCTATGAATCTGTATACAGTGTTCCTACAATTAGTAGTGTAGGTTCAGATTTTCTGATTCAGTCTATGTTGTTGACTGCGTCTTGCTGCCGTGTCGTGGAGCTATGTTCGTACTTTTCCGTCGTCCGCTTCGACTTGTGTCGGCATTGTTGTGCTGCTACTGCGAGTCCTTCTTCTTCGGCTATGTAGGTGGCTGTGCTGTGCCGGATGCTGTATGGTGTTAGGTCTCTGTTTTCGAGGTCGAGGTTTGCTTCTTTGGCGATTTTGCGGAAGACGTCTCTGAAGCTGTCTTTGTTGTAGCGGTTTTCGTACATGGTGAGCCAGAGTGCGTCCCGGCCGTCGTACTTTTCCCGTGTTTCGCGTTCTTCGAGCCAGCGTTTGAGTATTTGGCTGGTTTCTTCTTTGAGTGCGACTATCCAGTTTTCCCGGTTCTTACTGCTTTCTTCCCGTGGTATTCGTAAAACATTGTTTTGGGTGTCGACCCAGTGAACATTTGACCGTTTGATTTCGATAGGACGTAGGCCCGCATCCAAGGCGACATGCATCATCGAAGTATACTTGAACGAATTGGCCTTCTCCCAATCCTTCATCGTAACCTCCTCCTTCGGTTTCTGAAGTCGTTGTGAGAGGTATGTTTTCCACTTGTCCCGTTCCTCTGGGGTTACACTGTTGTAGTGGGGTACGCTTCCGTAGCTCATTGATGCTTCTCTCATTTTCCGCCGGTCTTCCTTGGTTAGGTAGTCCCGAGGAGTGTACGTCGTACTGGGATCGCTGTACCTGATCTCAGGACTCCATTCGACGTCTTTGTTGCGTGCTTCTCTTTTCCACTTGAACAGGGTGTATGCGGCTTTCTGGTAGTGGTTTTTCGTGGACTCTTTCATCTCCTCGGTGGCAAGGTGGCGCATCCAAGTGTCGGCGTCTTCTGTGGTGAGTTGTTGGACGTATCGGCCTTTCCTGTTCCAGATGAACCGGTAGAAGAGGTCTAAACGGTTCATCCGGTTTTTGACCGTGGAGTGGCTGTAACCCGTGGCTTTTCCCGGGTTTTTGCCGAGTGCGAGCATCCATTCGCAGAGTTCTCGGCGGTGTTCGCGGTATGTAACCTCTTGTCTCGGGTTTAGATACTCTTGTGCGTCGTCTGTGACGAGTACGATCCCGTCTACTTTGTTTTCAGAGCTGTACGTCATAGATGATCCCTCTGTCTAGAAACTAGACGTTTTACTCGGCAAGTTTTAAATATATAATGTAGTATGCCTGTCTTTTCTGTGAAAACGCGTGACTGCGTCGGGGTACCATATTTGGCACCGGGTACTCGTTCTTGCGTCGACATCTTTGTTTCACCGACGAAGAACCCGGTAACTACCGGACATAACAGCCAAAGAGAGCCTAGGGCGGGAATTGAACCCGCGGTCTCGTCCTTACCAAGGACGAATCCTTCGCCGTGTCCCAGCGAAGGGAAATTCTCCGGGTATGTGTAAGGCCGGTGAAAGGCCTTGATCCGGCGTCCGGCTGCCGTACCGTGATTAGGGCGTGACAGCGCTGCTCTACCTGTCTTTCGGATAAGGATTCGTCCCGGATAAAACACCGGGGAAGCGTCCCCAAAGATTGACCTGTATTACTAATCCTGTATGTTGTGTTGTAGGCCTTGTTAGGGCCTTGTCGTTTTCTAAAGACGTGTTTGAGTGAAGGCCTCAATACAGGCCTGCCTGTTGTCGTCGGCGATACGGAGGCCTGTCTGTTCCGCTGTCGCTCTGCCCCTGCCTTCTCGCTTCTCCTATGATATGACCCTATAATATAGTCGTTAGTGGGTTCAGTGCTGTTTCAGGGCCTTTTCTCTGACCTGTGTTTTTCTGTCTGTGCTGTTTCGGCGCTGGTTTCCTGGGCTGATGGATCGTTTCCGGACTGTTTGATGGGCTGGTTTTCGGGGCTGTTGAAGCGTCTTCTTTATGCCTCTTATATTAGTATCAAATAATTATACCTTTAAAAGAGTTGAGGACTGTGTATATGATAGGTGAAAAAGATTCAAGATCAACAGAACGATTTACCGCGAGCATACAAAAAAGCAGAAAATCAACTAAACACACTCTTAGAACTCTTCAAAACTGGAGATATAGAGGAAGAGGCCTCGAAGGCCTTCATAACCCCAGAAGAAGGCGACGACCGCCCTATTTTCGACTGGAGTTTCAGAAACCGGCTGATGGTTATGATTTCCGGGACAAGAGACGCCAGAGGTTACAACCAGTGGCAGGATGTAGGCCGTCAGGTCAAGGAAGGCGCGGAATCAATCAGGATTCTCGCACCCCATACCTACAGGAAAACCGTAGAAGAAGAATCCGAGATTGAACGACTTCGAGAAAAAGGCTACGCGACCGAGGAAGAGAAAACCGAGGAAGGAGTCAAGTTCGAGATAATGAACGGGTACAGAGCAGTTCCGGTCTTCCGAGTAGAAGACACGAAAGAGATGGAAGATTTCGACGGAGAACCGTACAGGCCTGAAGAAGTGGATTACACGCCCAAACAAGAGGATCTTCCGGAACTGATGCCGCTCGCTGAAAAACTCGGTGTATATGTAGAGTATGAGGCCACCCGAGGAAGGGCCTACGGCAGTTACAGCGGGGATAAAATACGGCTTCATACCGAGGAGCAGCAGACGTTTTACCACGAACTCGCCCACCGAGTAGATGAAGAACTTCAGGGCAGTTTGAAAGCAGGACAAGACCCGGAGCAAGAGGCATGCGCAGAACTCTCCGCCGCCGTCCTAACAAGGCTGTACGAAGGCGAGGAAGCGGCACAAGAGGCCTACAGCTACGAATATCTTCAGAACTATAGCGACAGGGATATGAACGCCGAAGACGCCTACGACCTCGCCCTGAAAGTAATCGGAAGAGTCGAAAAAATCCTGAAGTACGTGATAGAGAAGGCCGATGAAGAACAGCAAATAAAAGCAGAAGCAGAAACCTTCGGAGTCGTCCAAGAAACAGTCGAAGGGTGATTAAGATAGAGAGGATAATCACACCAGACGGTTTCAATCCCGATGCGAATCTGACGAGCCAAGGTCATACAGTCTCCATATGCCGGACGGAACATTCCGAGAAGTGGTATGGACTAACCAACAGGGGAAGCCTGGAGAACCCGGACTACCAACTTCAGGAGAAAGCAATTGTAGACCGCGAAACGGAGACTGGGACAATCGCATGTAGCTGCGGATCAAAACTTGACACAGAGGACCAAGCTCTTCAACACCTCAAAGACGTAGAGGAGACAGAGAAGGGCAGTCTGAAGACCAAGGTAGCTCGTGAGCAATTCACTGGCGTCAAACTCCACGGGTTCAAGTACGCAGGATTTGAGGCCCACAACCAGAACATCGTTTTCTGCCACGAAGAACTCGGTTTGAAGATTTACGCCACCCCAAACTGGCAGGAAGACCAAACAATCCACGTACAGGTGGAAGGAAGACACGATACGACGCTGAGGCCTCCTCTACAAGGCCAAGTAGTGGATGTTCTGAATACTTCGGAACACTTGACCGTAGGAGAATACCTGCGCCACTTGAGAGACTTCATCGAGGAAAATCTTCTGAGCAAGAGCCGGAGAGAAGAACTCGGCATTGAGGAGGAGCAGTGATACGAGGGTGACAGCGCTAGATCTTGAACGTGGAGATCTCGAGTTTCAGGTCGAGAAGTGGGAGGACGAGCTGGCGAGAGATACCAAGTCGGCGTTGAAGGATATGGCCGAAGTGGAAGACAAGAAGATCGAGGCCGAGGCCGCATCCTTCACCGCCAAACTCCTGTTCCTGGTCACGGATGGAGACTGGAAACAGGCCGAAGGAATCGCCGCAGTCCTTGAATCCTTCTTCAGCGAAGAGGCGGAGAAAAGAGAGATTGAGATGCCTGAAGAGATGGAGGCCTCCGAAGAAGAGGAAGTAGAGGCCGACGAGGAAGACGCAGATGAGGCCTCAGACACAGGCAGTGATGAAGATGGTGATGGGGTGATCGTTCCGTGAACAACAACAAGACGATGGAGCGGCAGAACGCGGCGAAAACCGTGGGCCAGCTCTTCCAAGGTCAAGGCCCTCTCACCGACGAAGAGGAAGAACAGTTCAAGGAGTTGATCGAGGACGTAGCCGAGTTTAACAAGATAGGCAGGTTTAAAGAGCGGCAGTCATCAGGGCAGGAGCAGCAGCTTCAGAAGGTAGAGATCGAGTTATCCACGGACGACAACAGAGAAAACCCGGAAGACACCGATGAGGAGGACACGGAGGAGTAACTCTCCTCCACCTTCTCTTGTCTCGGGTGATGTTTGTATCGGAACGCTTCACGAAGTAACTGCGTCAAGCACAGTTGAAGTCACTGACCAGGAAAAGGTCGAAAACCTGCTTACAGACGGACGCACGCTTTCCTGCCAGTTCGAGTTAGAGGACGGCAAGCTGTATTTCCACGGTTACGACGGCTTTAGAGTCCGCAGTGAGGACAATAAGGAGATCGGGAAGTACCACGGTGTAGGCCTTCTGCTCCACGAACTCAGGGAATACTTCGCAGAAGGAGAGGAGCTGATTATCCACGGAATAGGCAACGAGAAAACCTGTTTCCCGTTGTGTGCGTACCAGTTCAGGGCTACGCCGGAAGCCGTCTACTACTCAGATCTCGGAACAGACGAGGAAAAAGTCGAGGTGAACCAGTAGATGCCGGAATACGGAGTACGCTGTGAAGAACCCTATTGGACTCAAACACATCTGAAATACACGGAAGAAGGAGTCACGATGACCGGAAAGCAGGAAACCGAAGATCCTGTCGAACCAGAAATGGACTCCGCCGTGTACTTTCTGCTGAAAGACGGCGAGGAACTCGGCCATGTAGCTGACTACAACCTCGCACGCCAACTTCTCGAAGCCCTCGAAAAAGGCCTTATCTCCGAAGATGAAGCCATGCAATTCATCGAAGGAGAAGCCAGTCAAGATCAGTACGACCAGCTCGTAAATGAGGTGGACCAGTAGATGAGTTCTGAAGAAATCTCTCTTGAAAATGACTACGAATGGAGAGATGCAATAGACCAGCTCCGACTTGAAGCAGTAGACACCCTCAGAGAAGCCAGCAGAAAAGCAGTCAACGGAGAGGCCACACAGCTCGAAGTTAATGACTTAAGAAGACTTGAAAACCGAATCCACAAAACCAAGAGGGCAATCCAAGAAGACCGGCCATTCACTGAAATCGAAGGTGAACACCAATAGTGACCGAGGACCACGACTGCGAGTCCCATGTCACAGAAAGATCGGTGAGTGAAGTCCTGAGCGGAACAGTAGTCATGAAAGGTGAGTGCAGTCAATGCGGAAGGCCTCTAACCCTCCTCTTCGACCTCACGAAGATCGAGGACTCGGAAACTAAGGAAACAGTCTACGAACACAGTAACGGAAGGCACGGTAGCTGATGATGTGGGAAGACGCAGGAATCCGATTCATGGCCTACAAGGCCTCTAACCCTGGCCTCTCCTACCACTTCTGGAGAGAAACCAAGTCATACACCGACATGGACGGCAGGAAAGCAATCACAATCAAAATCTGGGACAGGATATTCACCCTGTTCTACGGCGATCTCCTATGAGTGGCAGTGAGCCAGTAGTTCTTGCACGATGTCAGGTATGCGGGGAGAACAACCCTGGTTAGAGTCACAGTCACGAAGTCTTGAGGGAAAGGGGAAAGGCCCTGTCCCGTTGTCCTGACTGCGGTGCGAAGCTGAAGCCTGTTGATGGAGTGACGGCGACGAGTCACGGGACGGCTAGATCTGAGCTTTACTGTCCGCAGTGTAGTTTCATGGCGAGGGAAGAGTGGGAGATTACGGAGACGAAAAGAATCCAGTAACCTCTCTCCCCTCTCTTTCCTTTTTGCCTTATTTAGGCAATCGCATAAAGATTCTTCAGAGCCTGGTTCGTAGAGAGATATAAGATGAATGACTGAGGTAGTTCTCTCTGAATCGCGCGGGATTCAGGCCGCGAACCGTTGCATTCTTTCGCGCCAGCTGGCCGAAGCCCTGGGAAAAGAACCGGACGGCCATGTCAGGGTGGAGTCCGACCAG